>Ga0115031_1000667_pt1 | contig 24734 bp, 18 predicted proteins | sample Maine_Asex4_meta_FD_87301 | JGI IMG/M metagenome (GOLD analysis project Ga0115031, IMG submission 87301) | Marine algal microbial communities from Maine, USA - Maine_Asex4_metaG | ecosystem: Host-associated > Algae > Red algae > Unclassified | place: Maine, USA | collected 2015-01-05
CCAGGTTAACGCCAGCCTGAGACAAGGTGCCAGACAGCACGCTGGTTCCACTTCTGTGCATGCCAAGGATAATGAGTGCACGATTATCGTGAGTGGCCTCCGGCACTTCGGAGTCCAGAGTCGACTTACCATGTTTACCAGAAATGCGGGTGTTCAACGTCAGGCAGCCTTCGACGATTCGCTGAAAAAATTTGAGTTCGCCTCGTAGATAGAAATGAATGCTTCTACCAACAGCTCTTCAGACCAGACAGATTTTTTGCCAGTTGAGACAGTCCATTCGTCTATCGAGGTAACCTCAACACCTGTGTATACGCTATCACCATCAGGTGTTTGCGCCGTCATCAGCATCGGGTTCCTGGGCAGCTGGAATTGACCGAGTGGCTCCGATGTCTGGTTAATCGACAGATCGCCGATATCGAGTGAAAACTGTGCAGCTATGGCGGTGCAGTAGCGTGTCAAAAGCTGCATGGACGGGTGGTTGAACGTGAAAAAGAGGTGTTGATTCCGCCAGTCCTTCGCAATCAAAGCAGCGGCGGGAATGTCAAGATCTGCGTCTCTGGCATACAGCTGCGCTAAAGAGGTACTGGCAATATCGCCGTACTCGGTAGAGTTCCACTGCTTGTCTTGTAGCCGATCATGTATCTGCTGTATTGATCCGCCCTCCAGCCATGTTTGTAATATGGTGGAGATATGATAATCACCCAGAGGTCCACGCAAAGTACCCAGCTTGCCATTTCGGATGTAACGCAATTCCGGGTTATATCCTCTGAAGTAGAGATTCGCAATGCGCATGATTTTGTTTGGATACCGCGACATCAACATTGAAGTTCTAACAAATTCGCAGGGGTAATTGTCGGCAATATTCTGAGTGATTATCAGGTCAGCATCGTCCAGCGCCTGAAATAGCTCGACTTTATCGCAGTCTTTGAGAAGATGTACAATACCGATGTATGAGATGCTGTGAGATGAGTTATTGTTGCCAAACAATGCAGCAATCGGTCGGGCTTGACAATTACCCAATACAGCTATTTTTAAAGGACTCATATCGTTTTCACGCTTATCTATGTGAACGGCCTGGTAGCTAGTACTTTCGCTGAAATGCGCTGCATTCAATGAGTCGATAAGTGACCAGTTCGGCACGAGCTGCCTTTCTTACAAAGGATACGACGTGTTTCAGCGAATGCCGATATGTTCATGCGGCCATTTCTCGGTTGTTGCCAGCCTCTGTTGAACTATCATCGAGTTTGAATACAAGATGCTGATCTGCCCCACGCTCGACCGGGTTGGAAGTTGCCAGCATCAACCCGCAGTTCTCAGCGCACTCTGTTAACTGATCGCGTCCGACGGTTCGTGAATAGAACTCAATGCCCAACCGTTTGTTCGGCTCCGTAGCTGAGCAGTCCTCACCAGCAGACACTAAGGCTGCCGACGGTATAATGACGTGAAGTTCGCCAACGTCGCTCAACACGGTAGAAGCCATTCTGAAAAATGTGGATTCGCCAACAGCCGAAATATAGTTGAGTAGGTTTTTCGCTATTACCCTGTCAATACTACCCTTGTTCTCTATCGCGAACTGCTCACATTCCGGGATATCATAGAGATTGATCACCTGAGCTTTTAGCGAAGAGAGATTGTCTTTTATAATCGCATTTTCAAGGCGACCAATGGCCACCTCTGAAGTATCGACAGCAGTGACGTCATAGCCTTTTCGGGCAAAATCCATCGCCACATGACCTAATCCACAACCTACATCGACAATCCTGGAAATGTGGTGATCAGTGTGCTCCAGCAGTAGCGACTGGAAATCGTATGAACCGACATTTTCAGTATCAGGCCCCGTGTCCATTGAATAGTGATTATCCCATTGCTTCTTGTTCCGGCTAAAGAAATAGCTGGTGAAGGGCGCCCATTTTCCACCACTCATATCGTATTTGAAGTCAGGGTTCGGTACTGCCCAGTCGTCTCCGTAGGTTGCAGATAGTAGAGCGCCAGGGTTTTTGGGGGCAAAAAAGGTGTGACCCTCGAGCTCTACCTCTTTTAATGGAAACAGTGAGTCGACAATATCTACTCCAGGCAAAGCGAAGTACAAGAAGAATTTATCTTCTTCTATCCAGGATGCAAAGAACTCAACCTTGTACCGATCTTTGCAATCTTCAGGCGGCAGCACAAAAAACTGTGCAAAGCATTTTGCCTTGACCTCGTAACCTGCCTCGATAAAGCTAAGCATCAGTTTACGGCATAGTTCAGCCACATTGTCTTTGCTGGACACGCCACAATGAATAGCCACGTCGATGTCAAAATCGTGCGGGATCAATTTTCCGCTGCGTTCTAAACCCAGTAGTGCACCGTAAGCGAGAAAACATGGCTTTCCCGAAAATTTTTCAGCAACCCGGGTCGTTTCACTGCAAAATCCCAGAAGCCCGCTTATTTCCTCATCGCTAAACGAGTCAAAAGGCCTCACATAGCTGTTCCACTGAGTTTTAACTCTACGGGTATGGTCTGACATAATAATAACGAGGCATAGGGTTGTGTGCGAGGTACAAGGTTATCCAGGTGCCGGCAAGAGGCGTGTGTTGGAACCTGAGGCAACTATACGATGTGCAATCTGGTTTTCTTGGACGGTGATGCCACAAAACGACCCACGACCGGGTCCTCTTTACCGTATCTGGCAAATCCCTTACTCTTGCACTGATAGTCACAAACGAAGCCTGAATCCTGAAGCAGTGCTACAAATTCCTCATCGGATTGGAAGCGTCTGTAGTGATCCGTACCGAACGCTTTGAATTCGTCTTTATCTTCAGCCAGTCGGAATTCAAAGAACAGGATGGACCCTTCCGACAACGTGTCGCGCAGACAATGCATCATTTCTTTCTCTGCTGTCTCGTTGATGGCATGCTGAAAAAAGCGTGAGTACACAATGGTTTTTTGATGTATGTTAAAAAAATCACCTAGTTTCATCACCGAATTCGTTACATCATCTTCGATGAAATTGAGATTAGACGTTGTCTCGGTGAGACTTTTGAGTTCGGGTCCTATGCACTGATCAGTGACGACCACGTCATGACCTGCATTAGCAAAGAATATCGAGTCTCGACCGTTTCCGCATCCTACTTCCAGAAAATTGTGTTGCTCACTACCCAGCCAGGACTGTACAAATATAGCGAATTGAGAGGGAAAGGTTGGGACATCAGTTGAGTTGTATATTCCCTGCCAGTATTGCAGATTAGATTTCATCCTATGTTAATGCTCTTGAGTGTGCGGAACGGTTGGTATTTGTTCAGCAAGTAGTATACCGGTACCTGCTTACCGGGTTTTAACGGCAAGGCCACGAGTTTTACGTCGGTGGAGAGGCGTGCCATGAATGCCCTGGATCAAGCAACGGCTACCAGTTCGCTGACGTAATGTTCAAAACTTGTGGTGACATGTTCGAGATACGACTGATGAACGTAGATCTCGTTGAACTGGTTTACCGCCTCGTTGTCTCTGCAAATCGGCTCGAGCCCGTAGCTAGACAAATATTTTCTAACGTCACTGCATACCCACTGTCCGCTCCAGCTAGCCTTGTTTTCCAGCTCTACATACAAGGTTGATATTTTACCGGTGGCTAGAGAATTTTTAGCACCGAAAAGTACTTCACCTGCTGCACCTTCAACGTCAAGCCAAAGAGCGACGTTGTTTTTTCCTCTTTGCTCGACAAGGCTATCAATAGTTTCCGGCTCTGAAAATACCACTTCGTCATTCTCCGTTGACTGATTGTGCACCAGCATGCTGGACATACGGTTAATAACGCCCAGATCTCTGCCCGATTTGGGGGTCTCGATTCTACGTGGTATGAACAGGCTTCGCTGACGTTTATCTGAGGACACCAGATTGTTGAAATACTCGATGCTCTGAGGCATGTTTTCGGTGTATCTCTTAAACACATGCGGATTAGCTTCGAAGGCGATAATCTCAGCCTGTTGGTTCTTCTCACGTAGTGACTGAGAAAAACCGGCTTCGAAGGCACCTATCTCCAGCACTAATTCTGGATCGATAGCTATAACCACATTCTCAAAAAAATCGGAGAAGAATTCGTTTTTATTACGACCTGTCAGTCCTTTTTCCGCAAGAAACTGTTTCCAGAATACGTCATACATTAAGTTCATGATTATCCTCCTAATAGATTGGGTTGCGCACAAGATAGCGTATTGAAAGTGCAAACAGAAAACGGCGGTGTCAGGTCGAATGGTACTTACTCAAGCTGAATCAACTCCGGGGTATAAAGACCTTGAGTAATGGCCATTTGTGCTAGGTCACGTAAGGCGGTAAGAGCAAATTAGCAAGATCTGGTCACGCATGATCAGGATTGCTATTACGTAAAATGACTACGGTAAAAAAATTGACATTGTTTTAAATCAAGCAGTATCTAATGTTAGATCAAGCAGTGTCTAATGTTTAATTAAGCAGTGTCTAATGTTAAATATAGGCTGTATCAAGAACTGACAAATCAATGCCGAAGCTACAAGATCTGCGACTACTCAAGGTTTTAGCAAGATCCAGATCAGATCCGGTGCCAGACTTAAGACCGGAGCAGTTCATGTTTTTATAATCGAGGCCCGATAATTCGCTGATAGCCCAATAGCAGGGCGCTAAGTGCTCACCATAAAATTCGTACACCGTTGTGCCCGGTTGACAGAACAGTAAGTTGGTGAGGCCTGCTCCATGAGGCCCAGCTACTCTTGACGCTTCTGAGAATAATCTGGCTTGTTCAGCAACACTGTAATTTTCAGGAGAAATGATTTCGTATCCACGTTCTAAAAAGTACTGATTAAATTCGTGTAGATTATGTATACCTCGACCATGCGACGCTTCGGAATTACGTGATACCAGAATCTTTCTGAATTGAGATGTCGTGGATTCAAGGCTGTATCTTTTCTTCATGTATTCAGGCAACCAGTCCCCCATGGTAAAACCCATTGTGTTGCTCATCTGCGGAACGACTAGCTCATCTGCCACAATGTGGCTGCCTTGCGAGTTAGTTTTAAATAGCTGATTGTCATTAATGCCGAAATCCTTCAACGTCTCTTTTTGAAACTTTGCCGTGATATTGGTGAAAACGTATCGGGTCTCACCCGATGTCTGTATTCCTGCCTTTTCAAGAACCGAAAATTTCGGGAGTATGTCTGTCATCCAGTGGTAGTAGTTGTTTGAGCCTTTAGTTCCCATGAGTACTACTTGGCCGTTGAGCTTGACGGGTTCTACCTGACGAGCTGCATGCAGAGCAGGGGCAAGATTTCCGGCCACTGTGGCCTTGTCGATTTCACCCTGCTTATTCGATACGATGGTGTTGTAGCCATCAAACCAAAGGCTGGCGTTGTCGAACGTGACCACGCTGGTCGAATTCGATACTAAGTCGCGTTCTCTGTACCGCTTCAGTCGTGGTGTGTTTTGAATTGAAACACTGCTCGGTTTCCTTGACGTCGGTGGGTGTGCAGGGAATACCTCACGGTGAATGTCGTTTGCCGTTAGTAGAGTCGCATTGTCGTTAAAAAAGCGTGTCTGGACATGTTCCGGCAAACGACCTAAGTAACACTCGCGTGCGGCTTCAACATCACCTTCGGCTTCCAGATAGGCGGCTAGTGTTCTGAAAGCTTTCCAACTTGCGGGGTCGTTAACCAGAATTTTATAGATATCTGAATCATTCAATGATTCTTGACAGGTTAGAGGAACTGTATCCGCTGTCAGATTGTCAGAGACTGGTTGGGTCATGTGCATTTGCGGGGTTCTGCAAAAGTTAGGAGTGGATGTCTGACGGGGTACCAATAACCGGTCATCCGTACGTCGAGTACGCAGCGCTTCCAGCGTGTACACTGCCGATGCACGTGCTTGCTAGATTAATGGCATTTATCGATCGCATGCATCAGAACACTAGCAATTTTGGATCCAGGAATTTGAGGGTGCTAGCGGTGTTCTTGCCCACTCTCGCTATGAGCTGGTATTCCAAAGCACAGAGGATACACATTTCCCGTAAATGCCAGGAGAGACACTAGACTGCACAATCTTGATAAACAGGATTGATAACAGAGCGGTTGGCTTCGTAGCATTTTGAACTGTGGTACAGAAACAGGTGTTACAAGCACTTGTAATGGCTTAGCTTTTGCAAAATCCAACTGCAGAATCTCTAACAAATCACCCGGTAGTAAAACAGTCAAGGGCTACATGAATACGTTAAGTGTTGTAAATAGTAATAGCTTCGCCGATGTGCCTGTTACTGCCGACTACGAAACAAAAGACACACAGGTTCTAAGTGGTAATATAGAAGAGGTTAACCTTGGAATCGTTACGGGTTGGGTCGTTAATTCGTACGCTGATGACAAAGGTATAGCAGTCGAGCTGTATGAGAATAACACCGTGGTTGCAGCGGGCATCGCTGATACCAGGCGGGAGGATCTGGCCAGTGCCGGATATACAGAAGGCGCCTTCGGTTTCGAGCTAAGACTAGACACTAGCTTACTTGATGGGCGGGAACACGATCTACATCTGCGTTTAGCCGGTACCACTGATATAGTGGCTGTTGATACTATTAGTATTTCCCCTGCAGCATCCTCTCGCATCGACAGTATTGAGGCGGGTATTGTCAATGGGTATGTCACGGCGGTTGAGCACCCCGATACCGATGGCTTCAATATCGAGTTACTCGTGGATGGGAGGCCGGTTGAGAGCGGCATATGCACAAAAGATGTGACTGGCCTGTATCGGTTTGCAATACCGTTACCAGTGGAACTGTTCGACGACAATCCTTACATTTTTACCATCTGTGTCAAAGGTATGATAACGACCCAGGCTCCGTACTATGATCGCTTGCCTAGTGTCCAGACTCCTTGGCAGTACCTGACGGACAGTGGGGTTGGAACACGGCTTAGTGCCATGTCCAAAACGTCTTCCTATCGCTATGCGTCACTGCAATTACAACTGACGGATCTGTACAAAGATTCTGCAAACACTGATATGGCAAGCCGGTTGGCCAGAATTACGCTGGCACATGACGTTCTGGTGGAAGGGCACGAAGGGCGGAAGAACTATGTCGAGCTTGAGTTGGATAGAGTGCCTGAGCCCAAAGTCAGTATTGTCATTCCAGTACATAACAAGTTTGAGCTGACTTACCACTGTATCGCCTCCTTGATACTTGCCAGAAACGAGGTGGATTTCGAGGTGATCATTGTCGATGATATGTCGTCAGATGAAACTGTCAGAGCCAGACAACACATAAGCAACCTGCGCGTAGTTAACAATAGCCAGAACAAGGGTTTTCTGCTCAGCTCTAAACACGGAGCCGAACAGGCTATCGGGGAGTACATAGTGTTTCTGAACAACGACACCGAAGTAACCTCCGGGTGGCTAGACGCTCTGGTGGAGGCGTTCGACACCTACGACTCTGTGGGCTTGGCTGGAAGCAAACTGATTTATCCTAACGGTAAGTTGCAGGAGGCGGGTGGTATTGTCTGGGGTAGTGGGCGCCCCTGGAATATCGGGAATGGACAGAATGCAGAGCACCCGATGTATAACTACACCAGACAGGCCGATTATCTGTCTGGTGCCTCACTGATGGTACGTCGCTCGGTATGGGAAGAGATAGGCGGGTTCAGCGAGGAGTTTGTTCCCGCGTATTACGAGGACACAGATCTTGCGTTCAAGGTGCGTGAGGCGGGTTACAAGACGATGTACTGCCCTTTTTCTACGGTGGTTCATTTTGAAGGAATGAGCAACGGCCGCGATACCAATACCGGAATAAAACGGTTTCAGAGTATCAATTCTCCCAAGTTCAGATCCAAGTGGCGACATGCCTATCGCCATAACGGCGCTGAAGGCAAAGACCTTCTAAAGAATATGGATCGTGGTGTTGATTTCCGTGCCGTGGTTGTTGACTATGCAACGCCTCGACCTGATCAGGATGCAGGGGGATATGCAGCAATTCAGGAGATAAAACTATTGCAAGAACTGGGTTGTAAGGTTACGTTTGTACCTAACAACATGGCTCATATGGGGCGACATACAGACGTGCTGCAAAAGCAGGGCGTTGAATGTATTTTCGCGCCGTTCTACAATAGTGTGGGCGAATTTCTTAAAGATCGCGGCCGTGACTACGACTTGGTGTATGTCACTCGCTACGATATAGCTGAGCAGGTAATTGCCAGCATAAGGCAGTTTACGTCGGCGAAGATCATCTTCAATAATGCTGATTTACACTTTTTGCGTGAGCTAAGGGCAGCCTTTGCCAGCGGTGATCGTTCATTTGAAGAACCGGTAAAAACGCGTGACAGGGAATTCAAGGTCATGCGCGATGTCGATGCAATCCTCTCATACAACGAGGTTGAGCATTCAGTAATAGCGTCGCATAACCTGACTCAGGAAAACGTATTCAAGTGTCCTTGGGTGCTGCAAGACAGGCGTTCAAATGTACCGTTCGAAGAAAGACACGGCATAGCGTTTCTCGGCGGGTTTAACCATCAGCCAAATCGCGAGGCGGTAAAATATTTTGTCGATTCGGTGATGCCATTGTTACGAGTGGCGCAACCCGATATCAAGTTTCATGTCTATGGAAGTAAAGTGACGCCTGACATAGAGGCACTGGCCTGTAGCGATGTCATTATTGAGGGTTACGTGGAATCGTTGAGTGATATGTTTAACACTTGCCGCGTGTTCATCGCTCCACTACTCTCGGGTGCCGGTATAAAGGGAAAGGTGCTGGAGAGTATTGCGCACGGTATACCCAGTGTGTTGTCGCCGGTTGCTGCTGAAGCTACAGGTCTTTGCCATCGACATAGTGCGTTGATTGCTCACGAGCCCAGTGACTGGAGTGAAAGTATCGCCGAACTCTACACAGATGCCGAGTTATGGCAGTCGATCTCGGATCGATCCCACGATCTGATAGAAACTGACTATAGCCGCGCGGAAGGGCTGAACAGAATGGAGGATGTACTTCGGTACATTGAGCTGGATCCTGCAGAAACGCGAACGCCGCTATTCAGTAATGAGCTGGACGCTGCAGAAGCGCGAACGTCGCTGTCTGGTATCAAGCTGGACACTACAGACACGCGAGCGCCGCTATTCAGTTCAGCGGAAGATTGATGAGCATGCGAGATGTGTTGGTTCATTACCACCTGTTCAAAAATGCTGGCAGCTCGATTGATCGCTGCTTGAATGCCTCGTTCGGCGACCAGTGGCTCGCCTTCGATCCCGAGGCAGGATCTGGCTTGTACACCGCTGACGAGCTGGACGAAATAATCCTGCAGAACCCCACCGTGACGGCTTTCTCCTCTCACTGTATCGTCCCACCTGTGCTTAACCGAGTTGCCAGAATTCACCCTGTTGTCATACTCAGAGAACCCATTTCCAGGACTATGTCCGCCTATCTTTTCGAATGGAAAAAACAAAAGAATCTGGCGGAACCCAGTGGGACACTTGGCGAATATATCAGCGCAAAGTTTGAGCATGCGCGAGCGAGCGCCATTGAAGATTTTCAGACAATACGGCTTGCAACGACTGACCCAAAGTCAAAACGTCCAGCTAGAAATGCAACTGATGAGCAATTGGTGCAAAGCGCCTGTGAATTCATAGACGGCTTGACAGCGTTTGGATTGGTTGAGCGTTTTGCCGAGTCTGTTGCCTGGTTACAAGATCAGTATTCACCCATATTCCCTAGTCTGGATCTAAAGCCTGTGGCAGCAAACGTCACGCAGACGGCTGATGTGCCGATGAGTCAACGTCACGAGTCTATACACGACGCTATTGGACAGGAACTGTTCGACGAACTGGTCTCGCGTAACTCAATGGATACTCGGCTATACGATCATGCCGTGGGCAGGTTCGATGAACTGACGAACTCAGGTGCCAGCGAAGACCAGAACAGGGTAATTCGCAGGGCTGGCTAAAGATAAAAAACGCGGCTTGGATACATCTGGATTGATGAGTACCGAAAGGCGAACGTGATCAGGCCAGGCACACCGTCCAGTGAGCAGGCCGCATGCCGCCGCACGTCGCTGCCAGGAACTGATAGTCAGTGCCGATGGATGTGCTGCAGTCGATACTCACATCCAGCGCGTCTTTATGACTATTCACGCGTACGTCCTTCTGCTCGTTAAATGCCCTCTACAGCTGATCACTACTAACAACACTGTTGCACCCGGCTAAAGTTTCTGGCAATATTAAAGATATAAAGATATACTTATATGTGAATGATATGAGCTCACTCAAACTGTCCTACGAATTCTTCCCTCCTCGCAATGACGCCCAGCAGCGGCGCTTCTGGCATACGCTCGGATGCCTGCAAACTTTAAATCCCAGTTATATTTCAATGACTTGGGGTGCATTGGGGTCCAATTCTCAAGCAAGTGTCGATGTGCTGACTCACCTGATGAAGCTGGGAGACATACCGGTCACCGCACACTTGACATGTGCGGGGCAAACCGAGTCTCAGATGCGTAAGACCATTGCCCAGCTTGGGGCAATGGGTATCACTGATTTTCTCGCTCTGCGCGGCGATGCAGGTGCAGACGCCACGCTGCCAGTGGATGGTGAGCCCACCTTGCAGCATGCGTCTGATCTGGTGAGCTTGCTGGCAGAAGGTACTAGCCGTGACATCAGTGTCGCGGCTTATCCAGAAGCCCATCCTGAATCGCGCAGCGTAGACACTGATCTGACATGGCTGGCGCACAAGGTTAACGCCGGTGCCACTAAAGCGATCACACAGTTTTTCTTCGATCCCGCTACTTTTTTGCGCTTTCGTGATAACGCCGTAGCCAAAGGTGTATCAGCTACCCTGGTACCGGGGATTCTGCCCATCCATGACATACAGAAGGTTCAAGATTTCAGCAACAAATGCGGCGCCACGGTGCCCGCAGCACTGGTGGAACACTTCAACAAAGCGACTACAGTTAAGGACAGGCGGGATGCGGCAGTGGAGCAGTGCGTGAAGTTGTGTAACACGCTAGCCGGAGAGGGTGTGGATGAGTTTCACTTGTACACCCTGAATCAATCCACGTTGTCTTACGCCGTCGGGTGTGAGCTGAGTGGTATCCGGCCTGCAGCAGTTGCTGCTGCCTGATATACGGCGTCACAGGGGTGTACCTCGTACCGTGACTCTGAGCTGGTTCGAATCGCTTCGTATAAGGCCTCAAATTTCTATCCGGATAAAATTTCGCGTCGCGCCTCGATAGCCAGCGGACAAGGTCTGCCAAGCTGCCACCGCTAAACAGGTTGGTTATTCGTGGCGTAGCGATACAGCAGCACAGTTTCAGTCAGTTACAATAGGGCACTTTTGATGATCTCATGCCCATGTCCGCACACCCCAAAGTTGGATTCGTTAGCCTCGGTTGTCCCAAGGCTCTGGTTGACTCAGAACGCATCCTGACCCAGCTTCGCACAGACGGGTACGACGTGGTGCCAGATTACGATAACGCTGATCTGGTGGTGGTAAACACCTGTGGCTTTATCGACAGTGCTGTGGCGGAGTCCATGGATGCTATCGGTGAGGCAATCAGCGAAAACGGCCGGGTTATCGTCACAGGCTGTCTTGGCGTGAAGGCCGATGAAATCAAGGCTCAGTTTCCGAAAGTGCTGGCGGTGACCGGACCGCAGGCTTACGAAGAAGTAGTAGGAGCGGTACACACCCATCTTCCGACCGTGCAGAAACACGATCCTTTTCTGGATCTGGTGCCGCCGCAAGGTATCAAGCTCACCCCTCGCCACTACGCCTATCTGAAAATATCCGAAGGCTGTAATCACCGATGCAGCTTTTGCATCATCCCGTCCATGCGCGGAAACCTGGTCAGTCGGGATATCGGTGATGTCATGGCAGAAGCAGAGCGGCTCAAGAATGCGGGTGTGCGGGAGCTACTGATCATCTCTCAGGACACCAGCGCCTACGGCGTGGACATCAAATATCGAACAGCGTTCTGGAATGGCCGACCCATCAAGACACGCATGCTCGAGCTGTGTGAAGCACTGGGCGAACTAGGCATCTGGGTCAGGCTTCATTACGTGTATCCGTACCCGCACGTAGATAACATCATGCCGCTAATGGCCGAGGGGAAGATTCTGCCGTACCTGGATATTCCGTTTCAGCACGCCAGCCCACGCATTCTCAAAAGCATGAAACGCCCGGCAGCGTCCGAAAACAATCTCACACGCATCAAGGCTTGGCGTGAGATCTGTCCGGAGCTCACCATACGCAGCACGTTCATTGCAGGGTTTCCCGGTGAAACCGATGAGGACTTCGAACACCTGCTCGAATTTCTCGAAGAAGCCCAGCTGGATCGAGTAGGGTGCTTCGCCTATTCACCGGTAGACGGTGCCAAGGCTAATGAACTGGAGAACCCGGTACCAGAAGAACTCAAACAAGAGCGTCTGCAACGGTTTATGGAAACCCAGGCTGCAATCAGCGCAAACCGATTGCAGGCAAAGGTAGGCACGCGTCAAGTAGTGCTGATTGATTCAGTCAATGGTGAGAACGCCATTGCCCGTAGTAGCGCAGATGCCCCCGAGATAGACGGCGTCGTTCACGTTAGTGTGGATGACTACGAGATTGAAGCCGGCGACTTCATTGAGGTGGATGTGGTACAGGCTGATGAGCATGATCTGTATGGGCAGATTGTGGGGGAGTAGGACGCGACGTTTCTGCACGAATCCTCCTTTCTCACGTCACGCAGAGGCTAACGAGCTTAACTGAACCCTAGTGATGCATAAAATTTCGGCCCAGAACCGCTTCGCTGCTTCTAAAGCAGCATCTAAGGCGCTGTACTCATTTTTTCTGGATCTCACTTAGAGTGACTAAGCTCAATCCAGTAAAAACTCCGTGCAACGCCTTATATACAGCTCTATAAGCTCCTGGACTCGAAATTTTATGCATCACTAGGGTGAATGAACGCTGAGACTGGGTTTCCAACACCAACCTGAGACTACAGCTAAGCCCGAGACTGCTTCTGGTTCTCAGGCCTGGGCCTTGAATCATCGAGTTAATTAACGGACCTGACAGATACGCGTAGAGTCCGTCCCACTATCAGTCAACAGGGCTCACTTCCAGATAATCGATGGCGTAGTTGGTCGATCTGCCCGAAATCTCCAGCGTGTACAAGCGCCCGGCAATCAGCTCTTGCTTGAATAACTCCATGGAGTGGGCCTTGTCGGCAGTACCACCCAGTTGCCATGAATCCTGGCCGGTGGTGAATACTTTGACCCAATCCGTCAAGTCGGATGAGCCTTCGGCCTGCTCACCATTCATTCGTATCCAGACATCGTTATTGAGATCGGACTGAGGGGGGTTGATGGCGCGGGCTCTGATCTTCACTTGGTGAACACCGGATACCTCTGGTATGACGATGTATTGCGTTATCCCTTCGCCACCTGCTCGATACAGGTTGCCTTCAGACCAGCGTATATAGCCAGTTCCGCTAAAGCCACTTCGCACCGTCTCTCGCACCCAACCGGCACCCAGCACGGCAGACTCTGCTTCGAGTCGCAACGTGGAGTTTGAAAATTCGTAGCCCGGCGTGGAATAGAGTGAGGGCGATTCAGTCGTTGAGCCAGAGAAGGGCGAAGCATCCGGCACTGAATGAGAAGAGGGAGCATTGACCAAGCCTGGGTCCGGAATGGCCGCTAGCGCCAATGATAAGTCAGACGCCGGCCGTGTGACGACATCTGCCACTGGACTGGACCCGGGGGTATTGATTGTGCTCGTGGGCGCTGGATCTTTTGCTGTAGCGCTATTGTCTGCCACTACATCTGCAGAAGTTGTATCAGAAAGACTGATCGGTCCGGTTGTATCAGCAAGGCTAAGCGGTGCCGTTGTATCAGCTGGACTGAGCGGTACGTTTGTATCAGCAAGACTTAGCGGTGCCGTTCTATCAGTAAGCCTGACCGGTACTGCAGCATCAGCAAGACTAACCGGCACTGCAGCATCAGCAAGACTAACCGGCACTGCAGTGTCACCCTGGACGCGTGTATCGGGGATATACCGATCGGCAAAGTCGTACCAGTTTGCAATCTCTCTGGAACCCAGGCCGAGCACCCAGAGAAGCTCCACCGTATCGGAGCCATCGAATCTGTTCTTTGTGCTTAGCTGCTCAAAAGCCAGTTCCCAGGCTCGACTGTAACGCGGATCTGAGGCGAATCGTTCAACCAGCGCAGGGTCGACGTCTGGAAATGCGGCCTGCTGATTACTCTGGTTCAACTGAGGTGTGCGATTAGCCTGATGATTGCCGTCATCGATCTTCAGGTACCTGGCATGTTGTTCCATATAGGCCAGATTCGCTGGATCGGTGTGTTGCTCGTTCCAACCGTGGCTGTGCTGCACCACGGTGATATTCTCAAGATCTGCACTGGTGCCAACACCTTGTATGTACGCGATAACGCGTGCGGTGAAGTCCATCGGTCCACCATCCAGCACCCAGACTTTTTGCCCCGCTTCCAGTCGCTGTATGTATTGATCCCCAACCAGACTGATGCTGAAATTTTCATCCCGAAATGCATCATTCCAGTAAAGGAAATACAGCTCGTCAAAGACATGATAGCTATCGGTGATGTAGTCACTACGCGGTCTCAAGTCTCCGCAGGTGCCGTTCGTGATGATGTAGTCTTCACCGTTTTCCAGCCCGTAGAAATCAAGCACCATCTTTGCTGCCACCGCTGCGTGCTGGTCATCAGGGTCTGGGCATGAATCGTAGTTAAGCGAGATCAAGTCGCCGTATTGATAGAGCGAATTGTCCGGTAGAGCATTGCCGTATTCAGTGGTGAGTGGTGCCTGAATGTCAGCGATGGTGGTGGTTAATTGTGTCTGTAGTATTGCTTCCAGTGCTGTTGTTGAGTCTGTTGCTGGGGGTGTAACAGCTCCCGTCCCAGCAGCTACGGTACTGGCTGGTTGGTTCGTGTCGGCCGATGAATCATGATGAGTCAGGTCAACCATGTCCGGGTTGTCGAAAGAGGCGCATATCCACCGGCCCTGGTATGGATCGCAATCAGCACGCTTCAGGACAGTAGCTTCACCGTATGTCTGTCTCGCTTGTTGCAGCGTATTGCCCATCACTGCCACTGGCTCACCTGAATAGCGCCCCGACGTGCCGGTAAGCAGATCCTCAATGGTGGGATTGTGGTAACTGGCGCAAATCCAGCGCCCGTCACCCACTGGATCACAGTCCTTATGGACTCGTGAAGTAGTCGATCTGAACAGTGATCTTGCCTCAGACAGATTACTGCCAATAACCGCGTCACCTTTTGCGTTAGCCTCTACTACTGGCGACAATGGAAAAAGCAATAGCAGAGCGAGGGGGCGATTATTCAAAGAAACTGATCCTGTCTCACGTTATTGGATGCCGATTAAATATCTGTGTCAGTCAAGACAAACAGAGTCGGCAGACTCAGCGTTGAACTGTGCCGCAACGTCAGGCACAGATCGTTGAATCAGTTATCAAACATGACAATCACCCCATAACCGTATTACCTGTCTGGGTGTTAGCGCACGCTTTAAAGGACATGAAATGCAGGCCTATTAGCCTTACAGCTAGGAGAATCTGTGTTATCACAGTGAGCCGGTCAGTAATACGTGAGGGCGAATTGACTTTCCACCGGCACCACGTGCGGTTAATCCTCGACCACGCGCACAGTGTCATCTCCCACTACGCACGTCCGTACTCATCCCCCACGCGCACAGTGTCATCTCCCACTACGCACGTCCGTATTCATCCCCCACGCGCACGATGTCATCTTCTCCCAGGTAGGATCCGGACTGCACCTCAATGAGCTCTAGTGGAATAGAGCCGGGATTATACAGCCGATGCATGGTGCCCAGAGGAATGTAGGTAGATTCGTTTTCAGTGAGCAGAATCTCTTTATCACCATTGGTGACCAGCGCTGTCCCTTTAACCACAACCCAATGCTCCGAGCGATGGAAATGTTTTTGAAGTGACAATTTAGCACCTGGTTTGACGCTGATGCGTTTTACTTGAAAGCGGGGGTTTAGATTCAGGCTTTCGTAGTGGCCCCATGGTCGGTAGCAGGTTGTGTGAGTGGTGAGCTCTGATCGTCCTTGTGTCTTCAGAAAATCGATAGCCTGCTTGATGCTTTGCGCATTGGAGTGATCGATAACCAGTATGGCATCGGCGGTTTCGATAACAGACAGGTCGCGCGTACCCAGAGCCACCACTAGCCGGGTGCTGGAATGCAGATACGTGTTTGTAGCGTCGTAGTGCATGATGTCGCCAACGCCTGAGTTGCCGTTCTCATCGCGGGTGGTGGCATCGTGTACCGCATCCCAGCTGCCAATATCTGACCAGCCTGAATCATAGGGAAGCACCATGACGTTATCCGAGTGTTCCATGACGGCGTAGTCCACCGATATCTTCTGGCATTGCTCAAAAGCGTGTCTGTCGACACGCAAAAAATCTAGATCAGCTTGTGCGTTGCTAACCGCCAGTTGAGTAAGACTGTGAATCTGTGGCTGCAGCTTGGCCAGCGTGTCAAGAAATGTCGCTGCCTTGAAAACGAAAATACCCGCATTCCAGTAACAATTGCCTTGCTTGATAAGCTGCTCGGCTTTAGTCAGATCGGGCTTTTCAAGAAACTGCTTGACTACCCTGGCGCCATCGTCGGCGTTTGCGGATACCTCATCGGCCGTGATGTAGCCGTAACCGGTTTCGGGTCGGGTGGGGGTAATGCCCAATGTCACCAGGTGGCCGGCTTCAGCGAGCGTGGCGGCGGCTTGTACCACTGTCTGAAAATGCAGGGTATCGTCTATTTTATGGTCCGCTGGTAACACCACCATGATGGCATCGGCGTTTTGTTGCTGCGCATGCCAGGCGGCCAGAGCAATGGCAGGCGCTGTGTCTCTAGCTGCAGGCTCCAGAATAATGGTGGCATCGCTGAGCCTTATTTCGGACAGTTGCTCTGCAGTAAGAAAACGGTGAGCCTCGGAGCACACGACAACCGGCGCGGTAGCCGCAGCGCCAGAGAACCTCAACGCCGTTTCCTGAAGCAGGGAGTGTTCACCGCCAAGCGCCAGGAATTGCTTGGGATAGTCTGCACGAGACAGTGGCCACAGCCGGGTTCCAGACCCACCTGCCAGTATTACCGGTATCACCATGCGTTTAGAATCAGTCAACAGATTATCCTTTTTCGTCCAATACAACTTTCATCCAGTACAACAGATACGGTGTGCTGGCACGGTGAAACTCCACGAAAGTTGCCTATTCTCGTGTGAGAGTGAAATAGCAATTAACGCACCTATCAGTCATTCTACCTTTTGCAGGTACCGCTGTGAAAAACAGTTGCCATCAAGGTGTTTTAGCCTTCTAAAGGCGATGGATCCTGCACTAGTAGCTCAGGGAATCCGTAGTAGGATTTACCTGAATGAAGGCCTCGGCACTCCGGCATAGCGCTACAGCCAGCCCTCTTGCACATACCAGTCTGCCAGTTCAGTCAGGCCCGATACATTCGTGTGCCGGCACGTAAAACCGGTATCGGCTGTCATTTTTTGCGTGTTGAATGACCGATCCTTGGTAAAGAAAGCCACGCGTCTACGGTAGATCGGTGGCTCGATGCCGAACGGTTTACAGAGTAGTTCGCACAGGTAGGCCGCAGCAAATACGGGCGCTGCCGGAATGCGGACAAACACCGGGCTTGTGCCCAGGCGGGTGGCAATGGTTTCGGCTATCTCTTTGATTGAGGTGGCAGTCGGATTGCCCACGATGTAGGTCTGCCCCTGCGTTTTGGCATGAGTGGCGCTCAAGATCATGAAATCGGTCAGATCATCCACGTGTATCAGGTGATACATCCCTTTGGCCGTTAACCCGATGACCGGGCAGACCGGCAGTTTGGCCAACTTGAACAGCTTCAACAGGCGACGATCACCGGGCCCGTAGATGGCACATGGGCGCACAATGACCATGGGGAAATTGTGTGTCTGGGCAAAGCGGTTCACCAGCTGTTCGCCTTCCAGTTTGGTTTGCTGGTACAAGTCCCCGGTGGCAAACCGGTAGTTCTCATCGGCAGGCGGCTCCGTGATGTGTCCATGTACACCGGCCGTGGAGACATGCACAAAGCGTTTGAACGCATGCCCCTCGTCTCGTTGGCACTGGATGCTCTTAAGCAACGTCATGGTGCTGCCCACATGCACGTTCCAGTACACCTCATCGCCCACTTTTGCCTCTCGGAACGCCGCGGCCACGTTGAACACATAGCTCACACCGGCTGCAGCACGCTTGACAACGTCTTCGTCACACACGTCGCCAATGTGCCATTCGACCGGTAGCGAGGCGAGTTCGTCGCGCGTGGATTGCTGACGAGCAATGACCCTGACGGTGGCACCGGTTGCACACAGCTTCCTGACCAGATGGGCACCGGTGAAGCCGGTGCCGCCGGTGACCAGTACCGTGTCTGACGAGTCAATCTTCATCATGGTGTCATCGCTTTGGAGAGAAGTCATGCGTTTGCCTTGAACAGACCCAGCGCCTGATAGCTTTGTGACAGTTGTTTTTCAGTCACCGTCCATGAGTAGGCCAATTCGAATCGCTGCCTGTTGCTGTCAGCGTCCTTATCAAGTTGCTGTGGATTGCTGGCGTAAACCATTAGCTGGTCTCTCATGTCATCTACCGAGTTGCACAGTGTGGTGTCAGCACCCAGAAAACTCAGGTTGTTGTGCGTATTGAAGGCAATAACAGGTAAACCGCTAGCCAGGTAGTTCAACATTTTGCCACTGCCTTCGCCGGCATCCGAGCGCTTGGGATCGATAGCCACATCGGCAAGTGCCAGATAGTGAGCCAGCTCGCTGAACTCGACGCGGCCGGTCATTGTGCACGAGTGCTCCAGTGAATGAGCCTTGATAAACGCTTGCATCTGCTCAACCGGGTAACCCACGATCAGAAAATGAACGGGTGCAGCGGCGTTAGCGCAGTTGCGTATCAGTTCTTGCAGAGGCTCCTGACCCTTGCTGTCAAGCAACGCCCCGGTATAGATCGCACACAGCGTGTTGTCGGGTATGCCCAGTTGCGTGCGTCGCTGGTTCAGGGGAATATCGTTATCAACCGTGGGTGCATCGGCACCGTCCTGTGCCAGTAGCATCTTGCTGGCAGATTCGGGAAATTCACGTTCGAATTTTGCCAATGCATGTTCGGATGAACAGACAATCCTGTCGGCGCTGCGCAGCAGCCATCGTTCAAGCTGCCTGAATGGCCATTTCAGAAACGGCACCTTGTTGAAAAAACCGTAGGTGTCCAGCTCACCCACCAGACTGCCTTGCATGTCGGCGGTGATGGGTAAGTCCTTGCGTCGTAGCCACAACCTGCACAACAAAGCGATAAGCACACCTTCATGCAAGTGTGCGTGCAGCGCGACAGGATTCAACGCCCGTACCTGTCGGATCGACAATGTCAGCAGCCGAAAATCTGCCAGTATTTTGTAAACAGACGGGCCGGCTGAAGTCTTCTGATAGGCCTTGATCGTGTTGATGCGGCTGGTCTGGATATCGTCCAGATCGTAGCCGGTATGGTAGGTGGCCACATGGTTGTCAAAGCCCAGTGCTTGCAATGAGCGAACAATGCCGGCAATTCTGATATGACACCCTCGGTCAGAGAAAAACGGTGTGGGCGCTATGTGTAATAACAGGCCGGGTGATGAAGCACTATCGGCTGGCATAGTAATGTCTTGCTGTGTCGGTTATGGCTTTTTGCCTGTCGGCAACACGTGCTATTTCAGTGGCCATTGTTGCATCGTTCCAGCCCAGCAGACTGCCCATCAATTGGGCCGCGTCGTCCAGATGCGCATCGCTGATGCCTAGCAGGCCTACAGAGCTTCGGCGCAAAATGGCATCATCCAGATGAATGGCGAGCTCTTGCTCAACAGCCCATGCAACCTGACCAAACACATCAGGCTGACCTTCAACGAGGGTACGCAGCATTGTCTGCGCATTGTCCGACGTCTCCATGTACCTGATAAAGGCGTCCATGTCGCTACCATAGCAACGAATCCAGTGTTGGATCCGGGTGTTGCTGTAACGATCAGAGTAGGTGGCGATCTGCATGGCCTGAAACTGCGTGAGGTTGTCGTAGCGTGCACAGTGAAGTCGTTTCGCGCCCGCCGACTTGCGTGAATCGGGCTGCTGCGGTTCTACCTTGGTGGCAACCAGAGAGACGGTGAGCTCTGCCAGTTTTCTGCCGGTCGTCAGTTTAGCGCCAAGGCTAGTCACTATCCCTTCCAGATTATGGTTAACAGCGTGATCACACAGAAGGTATTCACCGGTGCCCTGATACTCGTTAGTCTTGATGGTCTCTACCCGCAATGGATACAGGCCTGAGTAGGCAGAAACGATATCGGATAGCGTCAGTTTTGCGTGAGGCAGGGCGTCGTTGACCGCATCCAGCAACTGATTCATATCCTCCTGCGTGAGTATCTCGGCGTTGTCAGGGACATCTGTCTCCCGGTAACTGGTTCCAATCAATGACATGCCGCGCCATGGGATAATAAAGATATGACGTCCGCCACGATCAATACGCGCATCGCTTTTCTGCTGTGTGGTTACTGCAATGGCGTGATCTTTCACCAGCTGCCGTGTAATCAGGTGCGCACCGGTTGCATAGCCATTGATGATGGTGGGCAGGAAAGGCTGGCCATAGCTTGCCAACACCTTGTCTACCCACGGGCCTGCTGCGTTCACCACCAGCCTAGCCTTGATGTCCAGCGTGTCCGTAGCGCCTTCCATGCGAGCGCAGACACCGGTGACCCGCTCGTTTTCAATCAGTAGCGACTCTACGGTAGTGTAGTTTGCCGCCACCAGGCCCAAGTGTCTTGCACTGTCCACAATCGACCAGACGCATCTTTCCGAGTCATACAGATGGAATTCCGGGAACACCACTGCACCGGTGTGATCCAGCTCGTGCAACGGGCAGATGCTGTTCAGTTCGCTACTGCTCAGCAGGTGTGTGCGGGGCAGCAACACACCGGCGCTTTTTAACAGTGCGTTCTGGCCAAGCCCTAGCATGCGATAGGCAAGCATGCCTGCGCTGAGTAGCCATTTACTGCGCTTGATGTCGCGAAACGAGGGCACCACGAAAGGCACCGCTTCGGCAATATGGGGGGCATAGGACAGATACTTAGCGCGTTCCAGCGTGGATTCGCGCACCTTGTCGAACTGCATCTGCTGGAGATACCTGACGCCACCGTGCAACAGTTTGGATGACGCAGACGAGGTCGCACTGGCAAAATCCCGCCGTTCCACCAGAGCACAACAATAGCCAGATTCGCCCAGTAACTGGGCAATCCAGGCGCCTGAAATACCCCCGCCTACGATAACCACATCAAACACGGTTGTTTCCAGCGTCTCTTTGAGCAAGGATCGATCGTTAGCGGGCATGGGGGGGCTGTTCTGGGGGTAAAAGGCGCAAGCCTTGGTGAGATGCGAAGTAGAAACCGGGTGCAGCGTAACAGTCAGGGCGCACGGCTTAGGTGATGTGTTTTGCTATTTTGTGTTAACGCTTGCGGTTATGGCGAGCGCAAGAATAACAGCGTCCGGTGCTGACGCGGTATGGCTGAGTCTACGCATCCACAATACGATAGATATCTGTGACGGAGCCGGTAAAATTTCCGCCCCTTTTTAGTTACCCATGGTGAAATCGCGTTTGGCGGTGGAAATGGTGACGGTAAACCCCATCACGACATCCATCAGCGAGGCCACGGTGATAATCAGAAATGTGGTATTACCCAATCGGGGCACAATCAGAAACTCGATCAGAAACACCACAAACACCAGCAGCGACAGCGCATGATCAATAATGGAGCTGACGGATGTGCGCGTGGCCTTGAATGTTTCTATATAAAGCGAAAAAACGCTAGCCAGAATAAACGCATCACTGACGGTGACGATGATTTCGCGCGTTGAGGGCAGGGAGAACTCAAACAGGATCACGTTGATCATGGAGTTGTCCACCGGGCCGGTGAGCATGGTGATATTCGCCAGCACGAGCAGGTAGGCGAAAAACGGCACGGATAGTATCCAGCGCATCGGGCGGTCCAGAACGGCGAGTGTGGCCCGAGTATAGTTTCTACGGCCAGCTTGTCACAGGCTATTGCAGGGCAGCTGTACCTGAGCAAACACCCCTGTTTATTAAACCAGACAGGTATTCTCGTCTGAATGAGCTTGTATTCAGCATTTCCCGACCAGTGCTTGGATTAGCCTTGTTGTCGCCAGTCTATTTGTCCGAGTCGGTGCTCGTAACGTTTTAAGTCTGGATGGACGATATGAAGTACGAGCACGTTGGGATAGTGAGGCACTGCGTGCCAATGTAATGGCAACCCAGTGTCAATGCCGAACTACCCATGCGGCCAAGCAGGCCGGTTCCCCTGCTTCCTGGGACTATCAGCCTGTTAGCGATGGTTCGCAGGACTTTGTACGTAATCACCTGGACTACACAGGCTGCTGAAACGTAGCGTTATCCACCTTTGGGCCGCCTGGTAAAACAGGATACCTAACCCCAGTGTTGCATAAAATTCCGGCCCAGAACCGCTTCGCTGCTTCTATAGCAGCATCTAAGTACCGGAGGCGGCCCCCGCTGTACTCATTTTTTCTGGATCTCTCGGGGCCGCCCAGACCTAGAGTGACTAGGCCTGCGCGGCCCGACTCAATCCAGTAAAAACTCCGTGCAGCGCCTTATATACAGCTCTATAAGCTTCTGGACTCGAAATTTTATGCAACACTGGGGCTGAGTAAAAACAGACGTACTACCAAGGCACGGGGCACGATATTACGGCCGTCGTTGCAGCCAGCACTAAACTTTTGAATTATTGACTTGATATGACCGAACTGGATAAATGATATGCAAGTCTGTATCAACCGGATGCAGCCCGTGATGGATTGTTGCATCGACTTTCGACCTTCCATACACGAAGTGACGACAGATCGCAGCTTATATTCCCACGGCATATCGTAGCAGCGGTTTTGATGGTAATCGCCGGCAACGCGAGTTAAATGCCTCAGGAGAACCTTTCATGGCCCGAGAAAGTCGCCCTAATCATGACCAGAATCAGTCTGCTCACGATGAGACCGAGGATATGGAGACGGCACGTTCCACCATTAAATCTGAGCGGAATGCTACAACAGAACCGAATGTAGAGAATCATACTCAAACAAGATCTTCGATCTCACGTCTAGCCCGCTGGTTTATCAACCTGACTCCTCAATGGCTGACATTGTTGAGCATTATCATTGGCATCTATCACTTTGACAGAAACATGACGGCGAAGCGAACCAGTGATGCGCGCATTGCCGTTAGTGAATTCATTGCGCAATTAACGGAACTCAAGTGGGAAGCAATGTTGGCGTCTGGCGCTTTAAACAAAACCAATTCCATTGAAAATCAGGCAGCTACAATGGAATTTATGCTTAATCCTATGATTATTTCACGAGCACAGATACTGATTGATGGTGAAGATACGGGGGTTTTTACAAGTGATTTGTTGAGATTTCTACTGACCAGTGACATGGGTAATATCATTGGTCCATCCATAAGTAAGGCTGAACCCTTCATTGATATCTCCAGCTCACGTTTCGTTGGAAGTAAACTGTCATCGGCGACCATTAAAGATGCGAGCATTCAATGCGTTGCATTCGACAGCGGAAATTTCAGTAATCTCGTATTCGAAAAAGGCTACTACGATCAGGTTCTGGTTAGCAATTTAAAACTGAGCTCAGTCCACTTTAAGGAATCCTGGCTAAAACATCTGCATTTCTACAAAGTTGATTTCTACGACAATATTAGTTTTAAAAAGGTGAAATTGATTGGCACCGAATTTCATGACGTTCGCTTTGTTTCATCGGTCCCCTCCTTTGAAGGTGCCCTTATCGTTCACTCAAATCTACAGGACATTGTCTTCCAGCCTGATTCCAATAACGTGGAAGTAACTTCATCTGAAGAAAATACGAAGAAAATGGCAGAGAAAATGGCGAAAGAACTGATAAGCGCTCAATCGCTCTACAAGAGCAAATTCAGCGGACCTGTTAAAAACGAGATTAGGCGTCTTCTTGATGACAAGGACTATGACCGCCTAATGAATGAACCACCACTTGCCATATTCAGCGTCTCTGATAACGGTGCTGAAGTCCTCGCCGACCCTGAAGAAATTCTGCGAAGATCCCACGAAATCGAAAAATTCAATCACTCGGACTCCAAGCCCGAACGCCTTGAATTGCTTGACACTGTCTGGAGCCAAGATAACTGTGTTGAGAAGCGGGTTCGCGACAGCCGGATCCGCTCTAACAACTTGCTGGCCGCCAGTCGTGCACACATAGATTCCATGTTCGGTGCTGTTGGCATTCAAACCGCGCTGGCGCGTGGCAATTGATGAATCGGAGTGAGACAATGAGACTCAAGAGTTTGGTATTAGCCTTGGCCATTACCCTGACATTCAGTACGCAGGTCGTTGCCGACTGCTTTTTCGATAATAAGTCATACGAGGAGGGGGCAATCGTTGCAGGACATATATGCAAGAACGGTGAGTGGATCCCGCTGTAAAGCGTACCGTGATATGCCGGATCGATGATTGCCGGCGATTTGCCATCAAGATCAAGAATAACAGGGCAGAGATTTTATTCGGACGCAGCCATCACGGCTTGCCCGGTTATCCCTGAACCTGTAAATACAATCAAATTAAATGGTGATTTGGAAAATCCGATGCCGACGCATCCGGTTACTTTAACGAAGATCAGCTTGTCATCAGCG
>Ga0115031_1000683_pt1 | contig 24436 bp, 26 predicted proteins | sample Maine_Asex4_meta_FD_87301 | JGI IMG/M metagenome (GOLD analysis project Ga0115031, IMG submission 87301) | Marine algal microbial communities from Maine, USA - Maine_Asex4_metaG | ecosystem: Host-associated > Algae > Red algae > Unclassified | place: Maine, USA | collected 2015-01-05
CGCGGCCTTGGTCGAACAACCCCCGGCCTTCGACGAGGTCGCTGATCTGCCGGGCGAGGTCGCTGCGAGGGTAGCGTTCCATTCCCTGACTTCCTGGAAGATACGGTATCTTACTGCAGATACCCATGGATACCCGGCGCGGTGACCAGACGTGCCGACGATACGTCGCCGACGTCGAGACCCGGATCGAGACCCGGGTGCGGAACGTGAACCTCGCGCACCGGCTCGAGCACGGCTTCGAGCCGGCACTGTCTCCGGTGCGCGAGTTCGGAGGGTGCCGAGGATGAGCGTGATGGGCGTCCAGGTCCGGACGCGTAAGGCAGCGTGCACCGTCGCCGCATCGATGGCGATGCTCGGCGCCGCGTTCGTGGCGATCGCCGCGCGGGCGGACGACGGCGTCGAGACGATCCTCGCCGAGCTGGCGGACGGGGGCGAGGTCGTCTACTTCCGCCACGCCGCGACGACTTGGTCGGGCGTGGATCGCATCGAGGGGCCGCGCGAGCGGCAGCGACTGCTGTCCGAGCGCGGGATCAAGGACTCGATACGCATCGGCGCGGCCTTTCGCGAGCGTGGCCTCCCCGTCGGCGAGGTGCTCGCGAGCCCGTTCGCGCGCTGCCGCGACATGGCGGAGCTGGCGTTCGACCGCGTCGAGGAGCGTGCGGAACTGCTCGGGCTCCTGTCCGACGCCGACGGGCGCGAGGAACGGGTGCGCTATCTGCGCGAGCGCATGAGCATCCCACCAGCTGCCGGCGCGAACCGTATCCTGGTGTCGCACACCTCGAACGTTGCCGAGGTCGCGGGCGTCCGGCTGGTCGAGGGCGAGGCGGTGGTCGTGAGGCCTGACGGCGACGGTTTCGAGGTGCTCGGCACGGTGTCGCCGCACGAGTGGTAGCACTGTCGCCGTCGGATGCGCCGGCGCCGCCCGCGCACGTCGCGGGATCACCCCGAGCTCGCGCCCCGTCCCGACGCAGGCGAGTGGCGTCCGTCGAGCGCGGTCATGCCCCGCTTCCCGGAGCCGGCCCGTACCGCACCGCCTCGCTCCAGCCGGGCGCGGTGTGCTTGCGCCAGTAGAGATCGGTCAGCGCGCGGGTGATCGGCCCGACCCGACCGTCGCCGACGGGCTGCCCGTCGATCCGGCTGACCGGCATGATGCCGCCGGCGGTCGACGTGATGAAGACCTCGTCGGCGCCGCGCACCTCGTCGGGGGAGACCGTGCGTGCCGCGGCCGCGAGGCAGAGCTCCTCGCAGAGCTCCAGGACCGAGCGGCGCGTGATCCCGGGCAGGACGCCCGACGCCGGCGTCGCCAGGGCCCCCCGGTGCACGACGAAGACGTTGAAGCCCGGACCCTCGGCGACGTGGCCGTGCTCGTCGAGCACCAGCGCCGTCTCCGCGCCGGCATCGTAGGCCTGATAGAGCCCGCGCACGAGATCGAGCCAGTGGTAGTTCTTGATGCCCGGGTCGACGGAGCTGGCCGGAATCCGGACGACGTCGCTGAACGCGAGGTGGAGACCGCGCCGCATCTGCTCGGCATCGGCCACCGAGCCGTAGGGCACGGCGAAGGCCGTGAACCGGTTCGTGCACTCGCGCGGATCGCGGCTGAAGGTCGGTGACGTGCCGCGGGTGCAGATCATCTCCACGTAGGCCCGGCGGTGGCCCGAGAGCGCCACGCAGCGATGCAGGACGGTTCGCACCGCCTCGCGATCGTGCGGTATCGACATCCGCAGCCGATCCAGGCCGCCAAAGAAGCGATCGAGGTGCAGATCGAGACGGAAGAACGATCCGTCCCAGACATGGACGGTGTCGTAGGTGGCGTCCGAGTGCAGGAACCCCCAGTCGAGCACGGAGAGCTTCGCCTCGGACATGGGCAGGTACTGGTCGTCCATGAAGGCGACGCCGTGCGGGTAGGTGCGAGGGTCGACGTGACGCGCGGAGAGATTCGGGAGCATGGGAAGGTCCTCGTGTGCCGTGTGCCGATCATCTTGACGAGGTGCCACGACGCGCTTGGCCCGGATTCGGCGGTAGGCTGGGCACGTGCGCCCGATATCGAGGCGACGAGGAACCGGAATGCCCATCGATCTCGATCCGCTGGACCGCCGCCTCCTCGACGCCTTCCAGCGCGACGCCACGCAGTCGAACGAGGCGCTGGCGGATCGGCTGGGCACCTCGCGATCGGTGATCCAGCGCCGGATGAAGCGCCTGCGCAAGGCGGGCCTCGTCCACTCGGAGATCGCGGTGCTCGCCGCCGGAAAGCTGCGGGGCGCCATGACCTTCATCGTCGAGGTGGAGCTCGTCCACGAGCGCGTGGACCTGCTCGACGCGTTCCGTCGCCGCGTGCTCGCGATCGACGAGGTGCAGCAGTGCTACTACGTCACCGGACGGGGCGACTTCGTGCTCGTCGTCACGGCCGCGGACATGAACGCCTTCCAGGCGCTGGCACGTCGCCTGTTCACCGAGGACCCGAACGTGAGGAGGTTCGAGACCAACGTCGTGGTGGACGCGGTGAAGGTGGGCCTCTTCCGGCCCGTGGGCGAGGCGTCGCCGGACTGAGCACACGTTCGTCCGACCTGGATCCGCGCCCGGCACGATCCCGCACCGGGCACGAGCCGTGCCGAACGTCTCACTCGCTCCGACGCCCGGATCGCACCGTTCTCGGTGCGGGCCTGTTCGCGCCCCCCGGCGCCCGGGATGCCCGCCGGGTCGGCGGGGCCCGTCACCGGCCCAGCCTCAGCGCAGGTAGTTCGGCCGCATCTTCATCGGCGCCTTCTTCGAGGGCGCCAGGTGCGCGGTCAGGCGCCGGTAGATCAGCGCCGAGACCGCGAACAGCACCATCGATATCACCAGGAAGTACAACCCTGCCACCGAGTAGTGCGGGAACACGTTGTAGTCGCGCTCGAACAGCTCGCCGGCCTTGTTCATCAGGTCCTTCTGATCATCGATCACCGGCAGCGTGAAGTACACCAGGGCGGTGGCGTGGAACAGGAACACCACCTCGTTGGTGTAGGCCGGCCAGGCGAGGCGGATCAGGTTGGGCCAGGTGACGGTGCGAAAGATCTGCCGGCGGTTCATGCCGATCGCGCGGGCCGCCTCCAGTTCCCCGGACGGCACCGCCTTCAGCGCGCCGTGAAAGATCTCGCCGGCGTAGGCGGCGGTGTTGAGCACCAGCACCAGCGGGCCCAGGAACAGCGGGTGCAGCACGATGTGGTCGATGCCCATCGGACGCCAGTAGTCCAGGTTGAACGCCAGCATCACCGAGTAGATCATGAAGAACTGGATGAACAGCGGCGAGCCGCGAAAGGCGTACAGGTAACCGCTGCACAGGCCCGACACGATGCGGTTGCCGCTCGCCTTGCCCAGCGCCAGCAGCACCGCGAACGGGAAGCCGAACGGGATGGAGGCGAGCGCGAAGTAGAGGTTGAACAGCGCCGGTCGCGCCAGCGTGACCACGTCACTCAGGAAGGCGTCCATCAGCCGATCGCCAGGCCGCGCGAGGCGCGCCGCTGCAGGCGCTTGAACACGTGCTCGGAGAGCAGCGTGAGCAGGATGTAGAACACGAACAGGGCGAGGTAGTAGCGCCAGCGCCAGTCGCCGTGCACCGCCCCGACCCGCGGAATGTAGTTCGGGGCGCCGATGCGGTTGGCCCACAGCACCATGTCCTGGATCTGCAGCAGGGAGAGCAATGAGGTGGCCTTCAACAGCAGCATCCACACGTTGGACAGACCGGGCAGGGCGTACACCCACATCTGCCGCACCCGGAAGCGCCAGAACACCTGCCGTTCGGTGAAGCCGTAGGCGGACGCCGCCTCCAGCTGCCCCTTGGGCACCGCGTTCATCGCCCCGTTGATGACGTTGGCGGCGAACGCGCCGTAGACGATGCCCAGCGTGACGCAGGCAAGGATCAGGTAATCGGTGGTGGTCAGGAACCACTGCGCGGCGGCGCACGGCGGCCAGCGGCCCGGGTCCGCCAGCGCCTCGGGCGGACAGGCCCGTTGCGCGATCACCCATTCCACGCCCTGCTCGAACGCCAGCGGCAGGAACAGGAAGAACAGCACGTCGGGAATGCCGCGCACCAGGGTGGTGTAGCCGGTGCCGGCCCAGCGCAGGGGGGCGATGCGCGAGCGCAACGCGGCAGCCCCCAGCAGGCCGCACAGCACCGCCACGGCGGCACCGGCGAAGGCGGCGATCAGCGTGAAGCGCACGCTGGCGTAGAACGTCAGGTGCTTGCCGTTGGTGAGGTAGGCCAACGTGCCGGCCGGGCCTTCACCGAAGGTGGCGGCGGTCCAGCTGATCAGTGTCTCGAGCATGTCGGCGCGCCGGTTCGGTACCGGACCCGGCGCGCCGGTGCGGCGCTATTCGCCGTAGAACGGGCCGGCGTCGAAGTATTCCGCGATCAGCGCATCCACGGTGCCGTCGGCCTTGAGCGCCTCCAGCGCGCTGGCCATCTGCTCCTGCAGCTCGGTATCGTCCTTTCTCAGGCCCATGCCCACGCCGTTGCCGATCATGACCTCGGGCCCGGTGAACACCATGGCGCCGGCGCTGCCGTCCACGATCGGCTGCAGGTAGGAACCGTCGGCGATGATCACGTCCAGGTTGCCGGCCATCAGGTCGGCGATCGACTGGTCGGGGGTCTCGAAGGTCAGGATCTGGTTGTCCGCACCGAACGTCTCCTCGGCGTGGGCGGCCTGGATGGTCGCACCCTGCGCGCCGACCTTCTTGCCCGTCAGGTTGTCCATGTCCAGCTCCTCGCCGGCACGGGCGATGTAGCGCGACGGGTCCGCCGGGTAGTAATCGACGCTGAAGTCGATGGTCTCCATGCGCTCGTCGGTGATCGACATGCCGGCCATGATCACGTCGTAGTTGCCGGCCTGCAGGTTGGGGATGATGGAATCCCACTCGTTCTGGACCCACTCGCATTCCACACCGGCACGCTCGCACAGCGCGTTGCCCAGATCGATCTCGAAGCCTGCCAGCTCGCCGCTGTCGTCCAGGTAGTTCCACGGCGCGTAAGCGCCCTCGGTGGCGATGCGGACATCGGCGGCGAGGGCGGTACCGGCGAGCGTGCCGAGGGCGATGGCCAGTGCCGGCGCCAGGGTGTGTCGGATGTTCATGTCGGTCGGATTCGTTGAAGGGGAGTACAGGGCGTCAGGATACCGTGCCGCACCGCGGATTCGCGCAGTGTCGATCGGAACCGGGTCACAGCACGCTGGCGAGAAATTGCCGGCAGCGCTCCGAGCGCGGTTCGTTGAACACCTGCGCCGGCGCCCCTTCCTCCTCGATGAGCCCGCCGTGCAGGAACACCACGCGCTGCGAGACCTCGCGCGCGAACCCCATCTCGTGGGTGACCACGATCATGGTGCGCCCCTCCAGGGCCAGGTCGCCCATTACCCGCAGCACCTCGCCGACCAGCTCCGGGTCCAGCGCCGAGGTCGGTTCGTCGAACAGCAGCACGCGCGGGCGCATCGCCAGCGCGCGCGCGATCGCCACGCGTTGCTGCTGGCCACCGGACAGCTCGGCCGGGTAGCTGGCGTGCTTGTCGGCGATGCCGACCCGCTCCAGCAGCGCCATCGCCTCGCCGCGCACCTCCTTCGCCGCGCGCCCCTGCACCTTCAACGGGCCGGCCATGACGTTCTGCAGCACCGACAGGTGCGACCACAGGTTGAAGCCCTGGAACACCATGCCCAGCCGGCTGCGCATGCGCTGCACCCGCTGCTTGTCGGCACCGCTCAGCGTACCGCCGTGACCGGGCTTCAGCCGGATGGACTCATCCCCCAGCGTCACCGTGCCGCTGGTCGGGATCTCCAGGAAGTTCAGGCAGCGCAGGAGGGTGCTCTTGCCCGAGCCCGAGCTGCCGATCACCGAGATGACCTCGCCTTCGGCGGCACTCAGCGAGATGCCCTTCAGGACCTCAAGGTCACCGAAGGACTTGTGGATGTCGTCGGCGACGAGAGCGGCACTCATTGGGTCGAGTCTACCCGCGCGACGCCGCGACGGGCGCGGGTGCGAGCGACAACCCGCCGTGGCGCACGACGAAGTCGACCACCTCGGTGAGCCCCGTGCCGCTGCGCAGGTCGGTGAACAGGGTGGGACGGGTCGGGCGGGCGGCGGCCGCGTCGCGACGCATGGCCTCCAGGTCGACGTCCACGTGCGGCGCCAGATCGGTCTTGTTGATCAGCAGCAGGTCGGAGCGGGTGATGGCCGGCCCGCCCTTCCTGGGGATGTCCTCGCCCTGGCACACCGAGACCACGTACAGCGTCAGGTCGGCAAGCTCCGGCGAGAAGGTCGCCGCCAGGTTGTCGCCGCCTGACTCGATCAGAATCAGCTCCAGGCCCGGGATGCGCTCCTGCAGCCGTTCGATAGCGCGCAGGTTGATGGAGGCGTCCTCGCGGATCGCGGTGTGCGGGCAGCCGCCGGTCTCCACGCCGACGATGCGTTCGGCGGGCAGCGCCTGCATCCGCACCAGCGCTTCGGCGTCCTCGCGGGTGTAGATGTCGTTGGTGACGACGCCGATCGAGCAGCGATCGCGCAGCGCCTCGCACAGTCGCGCGGTCAGCGTGGTCTTGCCGGTGCCGACCGGGCCGCCGATCCCGACGCGCAGGGGACCGTTCGAGGAAGACGGTTCGGTAGGGGCTGTCATGGACATCGTCGTGGCGGTGGCTTGGCGGATCGGTGGCGGGCAGGCGGGTGCGGTTCAGGTCCGGCACACGCGCGAGCGCTGCGTCTCGTGGCGCAGCGAGGCGAGATCGGCCAACGGCACGCCGCTGCCGAGTTCGTCCAGGGAGGCGGTGCACGCCTGATCGGCGATGTGCAGCACCCGCGGCTCCAGCGTGGCGAGAATGCCGAGCGTGGCCTGCTGACCGAGCGGCAGCAGGCGCGCCGCAATCCAGGCCAGGTTGCCGACGAGGGCCTGCAGGGCGGCGACCAGCGTCTCCTGCAGCGGCAGCCGGTGACACGCGGCGACCGCGCCGATGACCACCGGCAGGCTCAGGTCGCGCAGTCCCGGTAGCGGCGCCCGATCGGGGATTCGCCACGCAGCGGTCGCGTCGGCGAACGAGCGACCCTGCGACAGCGTCTCGTCCAACCGCTCGGCGCCGGCGCACAACGCGCGCGCCAGGTCGTCGATGTCGCGCAACGATGTGCTTTCGCCGTTCCGGGTGCTGTCGGCAATGCCGCATGCGCTCTCGTGCACGCAATGCCAGGCGGCACGCATCAGTATCGCGTCGTTGCGACCCGCTCCCCGGCACAGCACGGCGTCGAGCCAGGCGTGCAGCGAGGCGGCATCGTGGATGTCGTCGTCCTCGATGGCCGCCTCGATGCCGTGGCCGTGGCTGAACGCACCGGTCGGCAGCGCGGGCGAGAACCACACTTGCAGTCGCTGCGCGACCTGCAACGGCGACAGGTGCGGTGCGGTGAGCGGTGGGCTCACACGCGCCGGGCGCGCGACCGGTTGCCACCGCCGTGGTCGTGCCTGTGCTCGTCGGAATGCGAGTGCCCCGGCGCATCCGTCGCCCCGTACGCACCGCCTTCGGGATCGAACCCGTCGCGCACCTCGCTCACCCGTGCCCCGAGCCCGATCAGCATGGTGCGGATGACGGAATCGGCGCGGATGCGCACGTGATTCTCGCGCACCTCGGTCGGCAGGTGACGGTTGCCCAGGTGCCACACCAGCGTCAGCATCGCGCGCGCATCCTGACCGCGCACCTCGTACAGCGCCTCACCCTCGGCGATCACCCGCACCAGTCGGCCGTCGTCCAGCACCAGCAGGTCGCCGTCGCGCAGCAGGCGCACCGCCGGCAGGTCCAGCATGATCTCGATGCCGCCATCGCTCTCGAGCAGCAGGCGTCGCCGGCGGCGGTCGGTCTCGTCGAGCGTGATGGTGTCGGCGACATCATGGGCATTCGCGCCCGCGCGGTGCCGGGCGAGTTCGTCGGCGGCGTCCGCCTCGATCACGTGCGTGCAGGAAGGCATCGGAGGGTGCTTGTCGTGATCGTGGTCGGCGAGGGGGGCCGTCGCGGAACGGGGGCGAATCAGAACAGGAAGTAGCGCTGTGCCATCGGTAGCACCTCGGCCGGCTCGCACGTCAGCAGCTCGCCGTCGGCGCGCACGTCGTAGGTCTCGGGGTCGACCTCGACGTGCGGCATGGCGTCGTTGAGAACCATGTCGCGCTTGCCGATGCCACCGCGGGTGTTGGCGACCGCCACCAGTTCGCGTTCCAGACCGAGCCGTGCGCCGAGCCCGTCGTCGATCGCCGCCTGCGAGACGAAGGTGGCGGCACTCGCCGTCAGGGCGCGACCCAATGATACGAACATCGGCCGCATGTGCACCGGCTGCGGGGTGGGGATCGAGGCGTTCGGATCGCCCATGGCGGCGGCCACGATGCTGCCGCCCAGCAGCACCATTTCCGGCTTCACGCCGAAGAAGGCCGGGTGCCACAGGCACAGATCGGCGCGCTTGCCGACCTCGATCGAGCCGATGTGGCCGCTCATGCCGTGGGCGATGGCCGGGTTGATGGTGTATTTCGCGATGTAGCGGCGCACGCGCAGGTTGTCGTTGTCGCCGGTCTCGCCCTTCAGCCGCCCGCGCTGGCGCTTCATCTTGTCGGCGGTCTGCCAGGTGCGGATCAGCACCTCGCCCACCCGTCCCATCGCCTGGCTGTCCGAGGCGATGATCGAGAACGCGCCCAGGTCGTGCAGGATGTCCTCGGCGGCGATGGTCTCCTTCCTGATGCGGCTCTCGGCGAAGGCGATGTCCTCGGGGATGTTCGCATCCAGGTGGTGGCACACCATCAGCATGTCCAGATGCTCGTCGATGGTGTTGACCGTGTAGGGCCGGGTGGGGTTGGTGGAGGAGGGCAGCACGTTCGGCAGGCCGCACACGGTGATGATGTCCGGTGCGTGCCCGCCGCCCGCGCCCTCGGTGTGGAAGGCGTGGATGGTGCGCCCGTCGATCGCCGCCACGGTCGACTCGACGAAGCCGGACTCGTTGAGCGTATCGGTGTGGATCATGACCTGCACATCCATCGCATCGGCCACCTTCAGGCAACAGTCGATCGCCGCCGGCGTGGTGCCCCAGTCCTCGTGCAGCTTCAGCGCGCAGGCGCCGCCGCGCACCATCTCCTCCAGCGCTGTCGGGCTGGAGGCGTTGCCCTTGCCGGAGAAGGCCAGGTTCATCGGCAGGACCTCGGCGGCCTGCAGCATGCGGCCCAGGTGCCAGGGACCGGGGGTGCAGGTGGTGGCCAGCGTGCCGTGCGCAGGCCCCGTGCCGCCGCCCAGCATGGTGGTCACCCCCGACATCAGCGCATCGTCCACCTGCTGCGGGCAGATCCAGTGGATGTGGCTGTCGAAGCCGCCGGCGGTCAAGATCCGGCCCTCGCCGGCGATCGCCTCGGTGCCGGGTCCTAGGACAATGTCCACTCCGGGCTGCACGTCCGGGTTGCCGGCCTTGCCGATGGCGTGGATGCGTCCATCGCGAAGTCCCACGTCGGCCTTGTAGATGCCGGTGCAATCCACGATCAGCGCGTTGGTGATGACGGTGTCGACCGCACCCTGCGCCCGGCTGGCCTGGGATTGGCCCATGCCGTCGCGGATCACCTTGCCACCGCCGAACTTGACCTCCTCGCCGTAGGTGGTCAGATCGCGCTCCACCTCGATGAACAGCTCGGTGTCGGCCAGGCGTACCCGGTCGCCGGTGGTCGGTCCGTACATGTCGGCGTAGGCACGACGCGAGATGTGCAGGGCCATCAGGCGAACGCCTCGCCGCCGTTCGCACCGCCATCCGGCAGCGGACCCATCACCTCGCCCCGGAAGCCGATCACGCGCCGTGCGCCCGCGAACGCGATCAGCGACACGTCGCGTCCCTGACCGGGTTCGAACCGCACCGCGGTGCCGGCGGCGATGTCCAGCCGGTGGCCGCGCGCGGCCTCGCGGTCGAACGACAGCCCGGGGTTGGCCTCGGCGAAGTGGTAGTGGCTGCCGACCTGCACCGGCCGGTCGCCGGTGTTCAGCACGTGCAGCACGAGCGCCTCGCGGCCCGCATTCAGTTCGATGTCGCCGTCGGCGACCAGGATCTCGCCGGGTACCATGCCTGTCGTATCGTCGGTTGGAGGGTCGGTTGAAGGGTCGGTTGAAGGAGGCATCGCGCGGCGTGTCGGCTCAGCGGATCGGTCGGTGCACCGTGACCAGCTTGGTACCGTCTGGGAAGGTGGCCTCGACCTGGATCTCGGGGATCATCTCGGCGATGCCGTCCATGACCTGCTCCCTCGATACCACGCTCGCCCCGCTGCTCATCAGCTCGCTGACCGGGCGGCCATCGCGAGCGCCCTCGACCACGAAATCGCTGATCAGGGCGATCGCCTCGGGATGGTTGAGCTTCACGCCGCGTGCCAGGCGCCTGCGCGCCACCTCGGCCGCCATCGCGACCAGCAGCTTGTCCTTCTCGCGGGGAGTGAGTTGCACGGGTGGCGAATGCTGCAAGCTATGAAGAACGTCGAGGGTATCAGAGCGGACGTGAGACTTCGGAGCCGCTCGACGTCTGCTCCATGGTGACGCGGCTTGCACGGAATCGGTGCAGGACGCTACCCGGCGACACATCGGCAGAACGGCGCGTCGCAGGCGAGTCCGGCCGGTCAGAATCCCTTGTGGGTCTTCATCCATTCGAGCTCCTCGTCGGTCGATATCCGGCCGAGGGCTGCGTTGCGGTGCGGGTAGCGGCCGAAGCGTTCGATCACCGCCCGGTGGCGCAGCTCGAAGTCGAGGGTGTCGGGCAGGTCGGCGAACAGCTCGACGGCGCGTTCGTGCACCTGCAGCGATTCGCTGTGCATGTAGGGCATGCAGGCGAACGCGCGGCGCGCATCGGGCAGCGTGCGGTGCTCGCCGCGGCGAACCAGTTCCTGGGCCAGCGTCAACGCCTGCGGATCGGCGGCGAACGCGCGGCCCTCGTCACGGAACAGGTTGCGGGAGAACTGGTCGAGCACGATGATCTCGGCCAGACGCCCATCGGCGGTATCCCGCCAGGCCTCGGTCTCGCCGGCGACCACGGATCGGTAGGTGTCGCCGAAGCGCGCGGCGATCGCGGCATCGACCTCGGCGGAACGCTTGAAGTGCTGCGACGGGGCGAGCTCGTCGAACCAGTAGGCGAGAACGTCGTTCATCGACAGGCATCCGGTGGTCGGTGCCCGAGTCTACGCGCCGGCATCCGTACCGTGGCCCGCAGCCTCCGGGTTCGCACCCGGCATGCCGCGCAGGAGCCTCGGCAAGGCTTGCCATCGGCCGGTGCGACGAGGCCCGATCGGCCAGCGAGTGCCGGTCTCATGCATTCAGTATTGACTGAACGATATCGTTGTGCATGAATGGTGCTCCGCCGATGACGGCCGGATCATCCAGGAGAGGACACGATGCCCGTTGCAGGCAGGCCGCGGCGCAAGGCGGCGGCGAAGGACGGGGCGCTGGGCGTCAGGGAGCGCTTCATCGAGCAGATGGGCATCGTCGCCCAGGGCGACGGCGTGCCCAGGATCGCCGGCCGCATGATGGGGCTGATGATCTTCGACGGTCGCCCGTACTCGTTCAGCGAACTGGCCACCGAGCTGCAGGTCAGCCGCGGCAGCGTCAGCACCAACGCCCGCGTCCTGGAACGGCAGGGCATCATCGAGCGCACGGCGATCCCCGGCGATCGCCAGGACTACTTCCATCTGGCCGAGTCGCCCTACGAGGCGATCCTGAACGGTGCGCTGGCACGTTCGCGCCGGGCGCGCGAGATCATCGGCCGGACCGTGGATGCGCTGCCGGCGACCGGGCAGAGCGCTCCGAAGCGGCGGTTGCAGGACTTCGGGGCGTTCTACTCGACGATCATCGAGGCGCTGGAGAGCGCGACGGCGGGCCGGGACTGACCGGTCGGGGGCGGCGAGCGCCGCACCTTCTCGTTCTCCGGACCCGGACGTCCACCTCGTCCCGACGCGCCGCCGAACCGGTACGACCAGATCAGGCCGATCGTGGCCTGATCGACCGAGCCGCGTTCGCGCACCAGCGGGGAGTCGGCGGCGTCGCCCGCCAGCCGTGCGTAGCCGCCGATGCCGACCAGCGAGCTGCGCGCGGACAGCGACAGGATGAGGGAGATGCCCGCACCGGCGGACAGGATGCCGGCACCGGCCTCGTGCCCGGCCAGGCCGCTGGCGGCCGCCTGCGTAGCATTGCTGCCGAAGAAGGCCTCGGTCCAGGCGCGGTCCGCGAGCGTCAGGCGCGGACCACCGGCCACGATGAGCGGCGGACCGAGTGCCATGATCGTCGTCGACCAGCCGAGCCCGAACTCCACGAGCGTGCCGCGGTGACTGCCGATCGCCCGACGCAGCGCGACGTTGGCGCGCTGCGCTCCCCGCTTGAACGTCAGCTTGCCACCGGCGATCGCGCTGCCGTCGACGTCACCGAGCCCCTGCAGGTCCGAGGTCGGCCCACCGCTCAGGCGCAACGGGCTGTCGCCATCCTGGTCGCGGCCGGCCCCGTACCCCAGCGACAGCGAGGCCGACACGCGTTCGTTCTCGACCACGCGGTACGACAGGCCTTCCAGGCCCTCGAACGAGAGTCGCTCGCCGTAGCGAAACGTGATGCTCGGTATGCCGATGGCACCCTACTCGTCATCGCCCAGGTACAGCGGGGCGGCCAGCGTGCCCAGGCCGAGCGACAGCGACCACGACGCGGCATCGTCCGCGTGCGCTGGCGAGGGCAGGACGAGCGGCGCGACGAGCAGGCAGGCGAGGAGGTCGGCCGGCGTCGGGCGTGTGGGAGCGACGGGTGCGGACATGGCGGATTTCATCGGGGCGGGGCGGGTTCCGGATCGGGGGCGGGCCGGTCCGGAGCGGTTGTCGCGGCACGTCGGGTGCCGTGCGAGATCGCCTTCTCGAGCGTCTCGATGATCGCCGCGTGGAAGGCACCGAACGCGCTCAGGCGGCGGTTCAGGGCGTCGGGGATCGTCTCCGGCAGGGCCTGCACGGTCCGGCCGACGATGTCGAGCATCCTGCGCGAGCGGGCCAGCGCACTGCCCAGCACCGCCTCGTGGGGGCGCTCGGCGAGCTGGAAGTAGTCCTGGCGGTCTCCGGGCAGCGCGGCGCGCTCGATGACGCCCTGCTGTTCGAGCAGGCGGGCACTGGTGCCGATGCTGCCCCGGCCGACCTGCAGTTCGAGCGCCAGTTCGCCGAGCGAGTACGGCCGGCCGTCGAAGATCAGCAGCCCCATCATGCGTCCGGCGATGCGCGGCACGCCGTCGCTCCGGGCGACGATGCCCATCCGCTCGATGAAGCGCTCGCGCACGTCCCGCTCGCCGTCCCGCGTTCGCGGCGCCCCGGCAAGGGCGGTGGTCTCGGTCATCGCTGTCGTCTCCATCGGTTCTGTCGGGTCCGCTGGTCAGCCCATGGTGTCGGCACATTTCCTCACAAACTAAATGTTCAGTCAATACTGAATTTACTGATCGACAGTCCGATATAGGGTCGACACACTTATGGTTCAGTTGAAAATGAACAAACCGTACATGCCCTGTCGCTCCTCGATACGCACCGCACGGTGGCGTTGCGCCGCACCGGCGCTCCTGACGCTCGGGCTGGTGCTGATGGGGATCGGTCCGGCGGTGTGGGGCGCATCGATTGCCGGTCGAGCGCGATGAACCGCAGGCGCACGATGTTGCCAGGCCGGCTATCCGGCACATCCGCCCGGGGCCTGCGCTGAGATGGCCCGCTACCTGCCCGTACCGGCATTTCTCCACCGACTACCCTCGCCGCTCACCGGCCGGACGCCGCCGAGCGGGCAGGGAGCCCACCGTTCCCCTTTCGCCACACGCTCGAACCCGGAAACCTCTTCCATGAACCGCACCTTGCTCGCCGGCGCCATCAGCCTCGCCATCGCCCTGTGCTGGGCGCCGCCGATCGCGCATGCCCAGGAGACCGGCGATGCCGTCAGCGCCATCGCCGACACCGCGGTGCAGGCCCCGGTGGTGACGGTGGAGCCGGCCCGGCGCGCCGAGGTCACCGCCCGGGTGACCGTGTCCGGCACGCTGGTCGCCGCCGAGGAGGTGCTGGTCAACACGCGCATCAACGGGTTCGCGATCGAGAGCATCGCGGTCGAGGTCGGTGACCGGGTGTCGGCAGGCGATGTGCTGGCGAGCCTGGACGATGCGGGGCCGGCGGCCCAGCTCGCCCAGGCCGAGGCCGAGCTGGCGCGCAGCACCGCCGCCATCGGTCAGGCGCAGGGCCAGATCGATGCGGCCGCCGCTTCGCGCGTCGAGGCCGATGCCTCGCTGGAGCGCACCGAGCGGCTGCGCGGCTCGGGCAGCGTCAGCCAGGCGACCCTCGATCAGGCGAAGGCGGCATCGTCTCGGCCCGCGCGGCACGGCTCGGCGAGATCGCCAGCGGCGGCGGCGAGCCGCTGTTCCGGTTGATCCGCGACGGGGAGCTGGAGGTGGCGGTCGAGATCGTGGAGACCGAACTGGGTGGCATCGATGCGGGCGATGCCGCCAGCGCCAGCGTCAGCGTCGCAGGCGCGTCGGCACGGTGGACGGTGAGGTGCGCCTGATCGCCCCGACGGTGGATCAGCGCACCCGGCTCGGTTCGGTGCGCATCGCCATGCCCGAGCGGGCAGGGCTCAGGGCGGGCCTGTCCGCCAGCGGCTGGATCGTCACCGATCGGCGCGAGGCGGTGACCGTGCCCGCCAGCGCGGTGCTGACCCGCAATCTGGAGTCCAGCGTGCAGGTGGTGGCCGATGGCGTGGTCGCACGGCGCACGGTGGTGGCGGGGATCCTGTCCGAGGACGGTCGGCGCGAGATCCTCGACGGGATCGCGGTCGGCGAGACGGTCATCGCCCGTGCCGGTGCGTTCTTCGTGGACGGTGACCGGGTGCGGGCGATGGAAGCCGTCGCCGATGCGGGTGCGGAGTCCGGCCGATGAACCGGACCGTGCACCCGTCCGCGAGCCTGGATGCGAAGCAGCCGAGCGAACGGCAACCGACCAACATGTCCACCTGGGCGATCCGCAACCCGGTCCCCTCGATCGCGTTGTTCCTGGTGCTGTGCGTGATCGGGCTGGTGTCGTTCTTTCGCCTGCCGGTCACGCAGTTCCCCAACATCGACCTGCCGATCATCCAGATCCAGGTGGTGCAGGCCGGGGCCGCACCGACCGAACTGTCCAACCAGATCACCAAGCCGATCGAGAACGCGGTGTCGAACGTCACCGGTGTCAAGCGGGTCACCTCCACGGTCAGCGACTCCTCCTCGTTCACCCTGGTCGAGTTCCAGCTCGAGACCGATACCGATCGGGCGCTCAACGACATCAAGGACGCGGTCACCGGCGTGCGCAGCAGCCTGCCCGACTCGATCCAGGAGCCGGTCGTGTCCCGGCTGGACGTCACCGGCGTGCCGATCCTGACCTACGCGGTATCGGACGAGACCCGCTCGATCGAGGCGCTGTCCTACTTCGTCGACGATGTGCTGATCGGCGAGCTGCAGGGGCTGGCAGGCGTGGGCGAGGTCAACCGCCTGGGCGGGGCGGATCGCGAGATCAAGGTCGAACTCGAACCGGATCGGCTGGTGGCGCTCGGCATCACCGCCAACGAGGTCAGCAACCAGCTGCGCGCCACCAACGTCGATGCCGGCGGCGGGCGCGGTACCCTGGCCGGACAGGAATACACCATCCGGGCGCTGGGCAGCGTCGACAGCGTGGCGAAGCTTGCCGCCACCGAGCTGGCGCTGAGCGATGGGCGCACGATCCGGCTCGACGCCCTCGGCACGGTCGAGGACGGTGCGGCCGAGGTACGCTCGTTCGCCCTGTTCGACGGCCAGCCGGTGGTCGCGTTCGGCGTCAAGCGTGCCACCGGCGCGAGTGACCTGGACGCGGGGGACGCGGTCAAGGAGAAGCTGGTCGAGATCGGCGAGCGCTACCCCACGTGCGCCTGCAACTGATCGATGATGCGACCACCTACACCGAGGGCAACTACCAGAGCGCGATGACCACGCTCTACGAAGGGGCGGCACTCGCGATCATCGTCGTGTTCATCTTCCTGAAGAACTGGCGGGCGACGCTCATCACCGCCGTCGCCCTGCCGCTGTCGATCATCCCGACCTTCTTCGTGATGAACTACCTGGGCTTCTCGCTGAACACGGTGAGCCTGCTCGGCATCACGCTGGTCACCGGCATCCTGGTGGACGATGCGATCGTGGAGATCGAGAACATCGTGCGTCACATCCACATGGGCAAGCCGGCCTACGAGGCCTCCGAGGAGGCGGCCGGCGAGATCGGGCTGACCGTGATCGCGATCAGCTTCACGATCGTGGCGGTGTTCGCGCCGGTCAGCTTCATGAGCGGCATCGCCGGCCAGTACTTCAAGCAGTTCGGCCTGACCGTGGCGGTGGCGGTGCTGTTCTCGTTGCTGGTGGCGCGGCTGATCACGCCGATGATGGCCGCCTACTTCATGAAGGACGAGCTCGATCACGAGGAGAAGCCGGACGGCGGCATCATGCGCACCTACCTCCGGTTGCTCGCCTGGACGCTGCGCAACCGCACGATCACGCTGCTCGGCGGCCTGGCGATCTTCGCGCTGTCGATCTTCTCGGCCACCCTGCTGCCCACCGAGTTCGTCCCGGTCGCCGACGAGGGACGTGCCTCGGTCAGCGTCGAGCTGCCGCCCGGATCCACGCTGGCCGATCGACGCCGTGTCACCCGCGAGGTGTCGATGCGCATCGGCGAGATCGACGAGGTGCGCTCGGTGTTCGTCGATGGCGGAACGGACCTGATCGCGAACCTGACGGTGAACCTCGGGCCGCGCGACACGCGCGACGCGACAGCCCTGGAACTGCAGCGCAAGATCGAACGCCATCTGGCCGACACGCCCGACGTGAAGCTCACCTACCTGAATGCGGGCGGGCAGCGCGACGTGCAGATCTCGGTGCTCGGCGAGGACGGGGACGCCGTGGCGGCCGCCGCCCGACAGCTGGCCGACGACATGCGCGGCGTGGCCCTGATCAGGAACGTCACCACGTCCGCCTCCAGCACCCGGCCGGAGATCCGCATCACGCCCAAGCCCGAGCTGGCCGCCGAGCTCGGCGTGACGGCCAGCGCGATCGCCGCCACGCTGCGGGTCGCCACCATCGGGGACGTCGATGCGAACCTGGCGAAGTTCAACGCCGGCGACCGGCAACTGCCGATCACGGTGCGCATGAAGGCCTCGGTGCGCGACGACCTGTTCCAGATGGCCAACCTGCGCATCCCGACCAACACCGGTGGATCGGTGCCGCTGGGCACCGTGGCGGACGTCTCGTTCGCCGAGGGGCCGGGGAGATCAAGCGCACCGATCGCAAGCAGCTGATCACTGTGGAGGCGGATCTCGCCCCGAACGTGCCGCTCGGCGATGCGCTCGAGGCCATCAACGCGCTGCCGACGGCACTGGACATGCCGAACGGCACGCAGATCCAGCGCGCAGGAGACGCCGAGGTGATGGGGGATGTGTTCGCAAGCTTCGGGATGGCGATGGGCGCGGGCATCCTGCTGGTGTACGTGGTGCTGGTGCTGCTGTTCAACAGCTTCGTCACCCCGATCACGATCCTGCTGTCGCTGCCGCTGGCCGTGGGCGGGGCGATTTTCGCCCTGTTCATCACCGGCAACGCGATCGGTCTGTCGGTGGTGATCGGCTTCCTGATGCTGATGGGCATCGTGACCAAGAACGCGATCATGCTGGTGGAGTTCGCGCTGGAGGCCATGAAGGACGGTGTCGCCAAGACCGACGCGATGCTGGATGCCTGCCACAAGCGGGCACGGCCGATCATCATGACCACCATCGCCATGACGGCCGGCATGGTCCCCAGCGCGCTGGCGTTCGGTACCGGCGGCGAGTTCCGCGCACCGATGGCGATCGCGGTGATCGGCGGCCTGCTGGTCTCCACGCTGCTTTCCCTGCTGTTCGTGCCGTCCCTGTTCAGCGTCGTGAGCTCGCTGAAGGAACGCTCGCGCAACCTGCTGGTGAACCGTCTGGGGGCGAACCGGCCCGAGCGCGCCGAGGGCGCCGGCGGCAAGGTCGACCCCGTTGCGTCGCCCGGTGTGGCTCGGGCGGGCACGGGAGCGTGAGTTCGTGAGCACCCGTGCCACGCCGGCCACGCGATCCGGCGTTCACCGGACGCGCTGTCCGAAGCCGGTGCCGGTGCCGGTGCTGGTGTTCGCGATGCTCGCGGCATCGTCGGCCGTCACGGGCATGGCCGCGGCGCAGGGCCTGTCGACGGCTCCGGCTGATGGCGAGGCGCTCGACTGTCCGATCGAGTGTCGGGCAGGCGCGCCGGCCACCGCGGGCGAGCCGGAACCGGCCACCGGTGCGCTCGCCGCTCGCCGGTCGGCTGGCGCGCGAGCGGGTCGATGCCTCGAACCCGTACCTGTTCACCACGCACAAGCGCAATGTCATCCTGCCGATCAGCTACACCTCGCGATTGAACGACGAGCGGTACCGGGCGCTGACGCCCGCCTTCGCCGACGAGCTCAGGAACGAGGAGGTGCAGTTCCAACTCAGCCTGAAGGTGCGCCTGAACGCGGACGACCTGCTGCTGCCGAACGATGGCGTGTACTTCGGCTTCACCATCGCCTCCTGGTGGCAGCTCTATTCGAAAGGCATCTCCGCACCGTTTCGCGAGACCAACTACCAGCCCGAGGTGTTCTACCTGAGCCCGATCCAGCGCCCGATGCTCGGCGGCAACCTGGCGTTCGCGCTCGGGTTCGGGCACCAGTCGAACGGGCAGATCCAGGGCTTCTCGCGCAGCTGGAACCGCCTCTACGCCGCCGCGATCTACGACCGCGGCCGCTTCGTCGCCGCGATCCGACCCTGGTACCGACTGCCCGAAGATGCCAAGGAAGGACCGCTCGATCCGCGTGGGGACGACAATCCGGACATCCTCGACTACTACGGCCATGCGGAGATGACGCTCGGCCGGCGAGGCCCGCGACGGGCCTACGCGTTGTCCGCGCATGGCAACCCGTCGAGCGGCAAGGGCGGCGGCGAGATCGCGGCCAGCTTTCCGGCCTTCGGGCGCTTTCGGGCGGTGGTGAGCTACTTCAACGGTTACGGCAACTCGTTGATCGACTACGACCACTTCCAGCAGCGGCTGGGGGTCGGCCTGCTGCTGTCCAACCTGTTCTGAGATCGTGATCTGCACGGTCTGCGCACCGTGGGTGCCGGTGGTGAAACATGGCGTCGAGAACCCGTGCGATGGCCGGTCCCGATGCGGACGGGAACGGCACGAAGACCGTGCTCGATGCGGTTCGCTACCGTCTCAACGCCAGGGTCATCGCACGCAGCCGCGCCGTCATCGCCCGATCGTGTGCCTGTGCGACAGCCCGCCCGGCACCGGGCGCGGTAGCCGCTGGCCCGTTGACGGTAGTCGCCGGAGGATCGTCCGGGCCGGATGCCGCCTCCAGCTCCGCCTCCGATACGGGATGTCCGAAACACAACCTGATGGTGCCGCCGATGCGCCGTGTGGTCTCGCGCACGTACAGCGCCCGCCGCGCGGTGTAGCCCAGGTGGGAGGCGACGTGGAACAGCCGAGAGTTGTGCGCATCGACCAGCACCGGTTGGATCGGCACTCCGGCGGCGCGTGCCAGGTGGAGCGCCAGCGGCGTCCATGGCGCTTCCTCGGGTGCGGCGAAGGGGTGGCGGGTGATCTCGGCGGCCCCGGCCGGGAACAGCAGCACCGCGCCACCGCCCTTCAGGTGGGCTATGGCCTCGCGGCGCACGCGCACGTTCTGGCGCCGGGCGCGCACGGTGGTATCGCTCAGATCCATCGGGAGGAAATGCGATCGGGCGTGGGGCGGGACGTCAATGGTGTCCCAGATCAACGTGCGCACGTCCTGGCGCAGGTGCTCGATGCTCGCGGCGATGGCCAGGCCGTCCAGCGGTCCCATCGGATGGTTGGCGACGATGAGCAGGCCGCCACTCGCCGGCACCGGCGTCACGAAGTGCGGTTGCAGTGTCAGTTGCAGCGAGCGGGTGGCGCGGGTGTTGAACGGCTGGACGTCGTGCGGGTCGTGCCGCGCCCGCTCGTAGCGCGCATGCGCACGCCGCAGCGCACTGCCGCCGGTCAATCTCTCGATACCACGTACCAGCGCGCGGCGGCCGGACGACAGATCGGGTCCGGCGTAACTGAGGATCATGGAAGGAGCGGCGCGCGCAGCGGCAGACAGGCCGATAGTCTAGACGAGCGGGTGCTGCTGCGGACCGCCGGTGTCGGACGGGGGGCAAGTGGTCGGGGGTCCGCGCCCGCCCGGTCGAGCCCCGACCGGCATCGATCAGCGCGGTTCGGCCAGGCCCGCGAGCTCGTCCATGAGATCGGGCAGCGACATCACCTCGACATCGTCACGCACCCGGTAGCTTTCGCGCCCCGCGGACACCACGATGCGGCGTGACGCGCCGAGATCCCGACACCCCTCGTGAAAGCCTCGGCCAGGTACCGGCGCCGACGAGTGCTTGATCTCGATGGCCCAGCGGTGGGAGGGGAATTCCAGCACCAGATCGATCTCGGCTCCGCCTCCCGTGCCGTACCAGAAGGCGGTTGCCGAGACGGGCGCCACCGACAACAGGTTCTCGACCACGAACCCCTCGAAGCTGTCGCCAAGTTTCGGATGGCCCAGCAGCGCCTCGCGGGTGGGGATGTCGAGCAGCGCGTGCACGATGCCCGCATCGCGCACGTACACCTTCGGCGTCTTGACCAGCCGCTTGCCGACGTTGCCGTGCCAGGCAGGCAGCCGCCGCACCAGCAGCAGGTCCACCAGCAGGTCCAGGTAGCGCGCGACCGTGGTGGCGTCTACGCCGAGGCTGCGAGACAGCGCTGCCGCGTTGAGCCGGGTGCCGGACAGGTGCGCCAGCATCGTCCAGAAGCGGCGCAGGGTCTCGGCGGGAATGCGCGGCCCGAGATCGGGCACGTCGCGCTGCAGGTACGTCGCGATGAAGTCCCGACGCCAGGCGAGGCTCGCAGCGTCGTCGGGCGCCAGCAGGGAGTCGGGGAATCCGCCGCGGGTCCAGAGCCGGTGCATCGGGTTCGACACGGCATCGTCGGCGCTCGCGCGCCACTCCAGCAGATCGACCGGCGAAAGCTCCAGGTAGGCGATCCTGCCGGCCAGCGATTCGCCGCTCTGGCGCAGCAGCTCCAGACTCGCCGAGCCGAGCACCACGAACCGCCCGCTGCGGCGTCCCGAGCGTCGGTGCCGGTCGATGGTGCCTCTCAGGATCTCGAACAGTCCCGGCACACGGTGTACCTCGTCCAGGATCACGAGCCGGTCGGCCTGTTCGTAGAACCAGGCTTCGGCATCGTCCAGCCGGGCGCGGTCCGAGGGCGACTGCAGGTCCAGGTACGTCGTCGTGCGCCCCTCGGCCATGGCGAGCGCCAGCGTCGTCTTGCCGATCTGGCGTGGACCAAGGATGGCCACGGCCGGCATCGCGTCGAGACGGCGCCGGATCACCTGACCGAGATGTCGTTCTATCATCCTTGCAATCATGGTATGAAAAACCAGCTTTGCAAGGTTGATGGCGGGCCGATCGGGTGAAACGGTGCCTTCCCTTTCCGTGCTCGTCTGCGCCGCGACGGCGGTGCTGGTGTTCCTGCCGCTTGCCTTACACGTACCACACCCGCGGCAGATCTCCCCCGACCAGCACGCGCAAGGCCGGCAGCACCGCTTGCCGCAGCGCATGCCCGTCCCGCGCCAGCGCGCGCAGCACCAGCCGCCCCGGCATGACGCTGGCGCCGATGCGCACCGATGCGCTCGGCAACGCGTTCGGCGCCCCCTCCCGCGTCGCGCCATCCGTCCCGTTCCGCGGTTCGTCCTGCACGCCGGACTCGGTACCCGACAGCGCCCGCATCACTCCGGCGTGCAGCCTCTGCAACTCGCCGGGGTCCGGCGCACACAGCACGGCCGTCAGCTGTGCACCGAACCCCTGATCCGCACCCTCGCCACCGCCGAACCCGGCGGGCGAACGCGGCACCAGGTCCCGCCCGGCATCGATGTGCAACGCCTCGGCGTGCAGCAGCACGCCCTCGCGCCGGATGCGCCAGTCGTCGCGAACGGCCCCCGTCGTCACGCGTTCCCGCATGGCACGCCGGCCGAACAGCAGGGACTCGACGGCCAGGAAGGTGGCACCGGCGGCGAGATCGACCTCCAGCCGGCGCCGCAGTCGTGCACCGTCGAACACGATGGTCTCCTGGGGCAGCCAGTCCAGCCTGGCGTGCGCGCCGACGCTCAGCGTGCCGGTCTGCATCGCCTCTGCGTCACCGGCGCGGTACAGCTTCTCGCTGGCCGCGGTGGTGACGCTCAGGTGCGTGGCGTCGGCCGCGTCGCAGCGCCAGTGAATGCGGTCCCCGCCGGTCAGGCCGCCGGCGGTGTTGATCAGCACCGCCTCCAGCGCGTCTCCGGCCGGGCGCGGCAGGCGGATCTTGGCCCCGCCGCGCTGCTCCAGCGTGCGCAGGGCGTTGCCACCGTCGTGCCCTCGCGCGGTACTCACCATCGCGGCCGAATCGATGCGCTGACGGCGCACCGCGACCACCGCACTCACCCGCGCCTGTACCGGTCCCGCTGCAGGCTGCGCAAATCCGCCGTCATCGGGTACTCGCGCGACGCACTCATCGGTTCGAACACCGGCGGTGCCTCGCTCGCCGCCACGGACTCGAAACGCGCGCCGCCGCTGCCCGGGGCCACCGGTACCTCGATGGTCGTCTCCGGCACGAAGTGGTGGTCCGGCTCGAAGCGGCTCAGGCGACGCGCCTCGGCCACGTTGGCATTGACCGGCACGTCCTCGTAGCTGCGTCCGCCAGGATCGGACACGTAGTAGGCGCACCCGCCCAGGCTGCGGTTGTTCCAGGTGTCGACGATGTCGAACATCAGCGGCACATCCACCGGCAGGTCCGGGTGCAGCGAGAACGGCGGCGCCCAGGCGCGGTAGCGCACCCCGACCACGTACTCGCCGTGCGTGCCGGTCGGGCGCAGCGGCAGCGCGCGCCCGTTGCAGGTGATCACATGCCTCGAATCGACCAGCCCGGTGGCCTTGATCTGCAACCGCTCCATGGAGGAGTCCACGTAGCGCGACATGCCGCCGGCGGTGGCCTCCTCGCCGAGCACGTGCCACGGCTCGATCGCGGCGCGCACCTCCAGCGTGATGCCGTCGATGACGCGAGTGCCGTACACCGGGAAGCGGAACTCCCAGAACGCGTCCAGCCAGGCGGCCTCGAACGGCATGCCGTGCCGGCGCAGGTCCTCGATCACATCGACGATGTCGGCCCACAGGAAATGCGGCAGCATGAACCGGTCGTGCAGCTCGGTGCCCCAGCGGATCAGCGGCGCCTCGTAGGGATCGTCCGCGAAGCGTGCCAGCAGGCAGCGCACCAGCAGCGCCTGCACGATCGCCATGCGCGCGTGCGGCGGCATCTCGAAGGCTCTGAGTTCCACGATGCCCAGCCGCCCGGTCGCCCCGGTGGGCGAGTACAGCTTGTCGATGCAGATCTCGGCGCGGTGGGTGTTGCCGGTCAGATCGATCAGCAGGTTCCTGAGTAGCCGGTCGACCAGCCACGGCTTGTCCTGCTCGCCGGAGGGCAGGCGGGCGAGCGCCATCTCCAGCTCGTACAGCGACTCGACCCGGGCCTCGTCGATGCGCGGCGCCTGGCTGGTCGGGCCGACGAACATGCCCGAGAACAGGTAGGACAGGCTGGGGTGATGCTGCCACCAGGTGATCAGGCTGCCGAGCAGCTCGGGACGCTTCAGGAACGGGCTCTGTCCCGGGGTGGGGCCGCCCATGGTGACGTGGTTGCCGCCACCGGTACCGGTGTGGCGCCCGTCGACCATGAACTTCTCGGCCGTCAGCTTGCAGTGGCGCGCCGCCTCGTACAGCGTCTCGGTGCGCTCCACCAGCTCCTCGAACGAGTGGCTGGGGTGGATGTTGACCTCGATCACGCCCGGATCCGGGGTCAGCCTGAACGAGCGCAGCCGCATGTCGTGCGGCGGCTCGTAGCCTTCGAGCACCAGGCGCACGCCGGCGTCGCGCGCGGCCCGCTCCAGGCAGCCGATCAGCTCGACCCAGGCGCTGGCTGTGCGCAGCGGCGGCATGAACACGTACAGCGAGCCGTCGCGCGGCTCGACCACCAGCGCGGTGCGCACCAGGTGGCCGGCCATCTCGGCGTTGGCCGCCACCGTCGTGCTGCCGGAGGCCGGCAACGGGGCGTCGGGGTCGAAGCTGTCGGCCTGCAGGGCGCGCGCCTCGGCATCGACCGCGTCGTCCTCGGGCAACGAGTCCAGCGGCAGGCGCAGGCCCGCCGGCGAATCGCCCGGGGCGAGGAAGATCTCCTGACGGCGCAGCGGCCAGGTGCCGCTCTGCCAGCGATCCGCGTCGTGCTCCAGCGGCAGCAGGTAGCCGACCGGCTGGTCGATGCCGCGCTCCAGCCGGGCGACCAGGGC
>Ga0115031_1000687_pt1 | contig 24395 bp, 22 predicted proteins | sample Maine_Asex4_meta_FD_87301 | JGI IMG/M metagenome (GOLD analysis project Ga0115031, IMG submission 87301) | Marine algal microbial communities from Maine, USA - Maine_Asex4_metaG | ecosystem: Host-associated > Algae > Red algae > Unclassified | place: Maine, USA | collected 2015-01-05
AATTGGTCTAGCGATCGCCATTGAATTGAAACGTCACGGAGCAAAAGTTACTGTTATTAGCCAAGATTTTGTTCAATCTGCGGGGAATGCAGCAGCAGGAATGCTCGCGCCAATGGCAGAAAAATTGACTTCTAAGGCTATGTTAGAGCTATGTCTGCGATCGCGCTGGCTATATCCAGAATGGACGACAAAGCTAGAAGAATTAACAGGAATTGATACAGGTTATTTACCCTGTGGTATCCTTTCTCCCGTCTATCGTCAGCCAGAATCAATTGTAGAAGATGACAATACAGTTTGGCTAGACGAAGAAACCGTCAAACTATACCAACCAGGATTAAGCGATCGTGTAGTTGGTGGCTGGTGGTATCCCGAAGATGGACAGGTAGACAATCGCTGTTTAATGCGATCGCTTGTGCAGGCTGCTCAAACTCTAGATATTGAAGTAAGAGAAGGAGTCAACGTTAAGGCGATCGGGCAAAGGCAGGGTAGGGTAAATGGAGTCTTAACTAGTGAAGGCTTATTAACGGCAGACCAATATGTCCTCGCCGCAGGCTCATGGTCTGGTCAACTTCAAGCGTTGCCTGTGCGTCCAGTCAAAGGGCAAATGCTGTCTTTGAGGATGCCTCATCAACCTCATCAACCTTATCCCCTAGAGCGCATTTTATATGGAGAAGGTGTTTACCTTGTACCCCGACAAGACGGTAAGCTAATTGTAGGCGCAACGGTAGAGCAGGTAGGCTGGACTCCTTTTAATACTCCCAGAGGAGTTCAAAGCTTATTGTCAAAAGCAACCGCACTATATCCTGCTGCTGCTGATTGGCAAATTGAAGAACTATGGTGGGGTTTTCGTCCTGGTACTCCTGATGAACTGCCTATTTTAGGACGTAGTGCCTGTGAAAATTTATTTTTAGCAACGGGACACTATCGCAATGGTATTCTTTTGGCACCGATTACCGCTTCAATAATTGCCGCTCTGATTCTCGAACAAAAATCCGATCCCCTTCTAGACAATTTTAGCTATCAACGTTTTTATCAATCAAGCAATATGACTATTAGTAGTTTAGACAGCAGCACCCCTAGATTTTCTGCCAGCGTAGAACCCAATGCCAAAGCAATATTGGCTTCTCCTAGTGCCTTAGTACCCAATCAAATCGAAGCTGAAGAGAAATTAACCATTGCAGGGCGCACGTTTAACTCGCGCTTGATGACTGGTACGGGAAAATATCCTAGTATCGAGGCGATGCAGCAAAGCGTAGCTGCTAGTGGCTGCGAAATTGTTACCGTAGCGGTAAGACGAGTTCAAACCAAAGCTCCAGGACATGAAGGATTAGCTCAAGCATTAGACTGGAGTAAAATTTGGATGCTACCCAACACCGCTGGCTGTAAAACTATGGACGAGGCGATTCGTGTGGCTCGTCTGGGTCGAGAAATGGCAAAACTGTTGGGACAAGAAGATAATAACTTTATCAAGCTAGAGGTTATTCCCGATGCCAAATATCTCCTTCCCGATCCGATTGGTACGTTAGTCGCAGCAGAAAAGCTAGTAAAAGAAGGTTTTGCTGTCTTGCCCTATATCAATGCCGATCCTCTTTTGGCAAAGCGTTTAGAGGAGGTAGGATGTGCTACCGTAATGCCTTTAGGTTCGCCGATTGGTTCAGGACAAGGAATAAACAATGCTGCCAACATCAGAATTATCATTGAAGAAGCTAATATTCCCGTTGTGATTGATGCAGGTATAGGTACGCCTAGCGAGGCAGCTTTGGGGATGGAAATGGGTGCAGATGCTCTATTAGTTAATAGTGCGATCGCTTTGGCTCAAAACCCCGCAACTATGGCGCGAGCGATGGGCATGGCAGCCCAAGCAGGTAGACTGGCTTATCTATCGGGTAGGATTCCTGTAAAACAGTATGCTAGTGCCAGTTCTCCTCTGAGTGGAACAATTAATTAATCTAGGGTGTAGTAATTTCCTTTGATTTCCTGAAGATAAAAAAACTTCCAGTATTGATTTACTGGAAGCCAAAGTAACTAAAAAGTAACTAAATTGAATTTAGGTAACTTGAATAACTGAAATAACTGAAATTACTAGTTATTACCTACCACTCTTGAAGGAGCTGACCCAAGATTTTAGTTCTTCTCTCGCTACTTCTCTGCCACCTAATCCGAATGCCAAAGCGATCGCTACAGCAATGCCACCCAGGATTAAGCCAAAGGCTAGGTTAACAATATTGGGAGCAATACCCATGCGGTTTAGAGCCATGGCACCAACCAAGGTCAAAATAGCTACTCTGGCTGATTGTGCCAGAAAGCGAGATTGAGTAGTTCCTGAACTCAGGATTAGGTTGTAAGCTAAATTGGCTAAGTATAAACCAATTGCAAAGACGACTACACCAATTAATACTTGAGCAGCGATCGCTAGAATTACAGCAACTACATCTTTTAGAGCAGGAATCCCTAATATATCTACTGCTGTTAGAGTAGCAACCAGCATGATTCCTACTAAAGCCAATAATCCTACTAGCTCTGAAGGAGTTTTTGAATCCATCGTAGATTCAGATTGAATCATGGTAGGCTGATCGGTTCCCATGCCCAAATCAATAGGCTCGCCTAAAGACTGTGCATCAGAAGATGAAAAATCGCTAGTGCTAGTGCCAGATGATATTCCTAACCATTGGAAAAGATTATTAAAACCAACGTTGGTCAAAATGTTGGTAATAAATTCTGATACAAACTGTGCTGCTACATAGAAAAGACCTAATACTACTGCTGCGGCAAAGACTTTAGGCAGCAAGTCTAATACCTGATTGAGCATATCAGTTGCTGGTTCGGAAATTGCTCTAATTTGTAGCTGTTCTAATGCGGAGATAATGCCTGGAATTAGAATCAGTACAAAAACTACCGTACCAAGAATTGAAGATAGGGACTGTCTCCCAGCACCACCACCAAAACCGAACTTGCGTCCGATATTGTCTACGCCAGTAGCAGCTAAAAGATTGGTGACAATCTTTTTGACAATGTTGGCAACGAACCAAAATACCGCTCCAATAATTACTGCACCTAATATGTTAGGGAGCATTCCTAGAACTTGATTGAGCATTTCTTGAATTGGCTCAAGAGTTCCGTTTAGCTGAAGAGCATTTAGTACCGCAGGCAGGAATAGCAGGAAGATAAACCAATAAAGAGCATTGCCCAAAGTATCGGTCAAGGAAAAATTATTTCCTGGTTCTGAATCCAAACCTAGACGCTGTTCTAAATTTAACGTTCCTAAGCCAGTGGTTACTATAGTTTTAACAATAGTAGCTACTACCCAAGCTATACCCAACAAGAATGCTGCTCCTAGAATCTTGGGTATGAAGCCCGTGATTTGGTCTAGTAGAGTATTCAGGGGTGCGGAAACTGCCTGTAAATTTAGTGCATTTAATCCTGCAATAATTACAAACAGCATTATGAGCCAGAAAAACAGATTTGCAATCCAGCTTTCTATGGGAAAAGAATCCCCGCCTCTTTGTCCTGTAACTGCTGCTGCAATCTTATTGTCTATATCAGTTTTGTTCAGAATTCCCTGAATAAACTTTTTAGCAAGCAGAGCAATAAACCAACCAACGATAAAAATCGCCAGTGCTTTGAGCAAGCCGATGAAAGAAAGTCCCAAATCTCCGCCTAGTTGAGAACCTAACTGAGATTTGATTTGGTCTACAGGGCTTGCCTGTGCCAACAGCCAGGAATCTAGTAACGAAATATTACTAATTATTTGTGTCATGTTCTTTAGTTTTAATTCATCTAATCATTCCCGCATTGATATTAGCGGGAAATAATACAGATGTCTTGTTATTTTCACTCAGTAAATATATTTTTCTGCGATAATTATGCCAAATTAATTTCAATATACTCAAAAAGTTAATGATTTTCGCCTTTTTTAAGCCAATATGCTTAGTCCAAACTTAAGATTTCCTCACTTTTTGTAGCATTACGAAAACTAATAAGACTTTATATAAGCAGAGTTGAACAGTTAACTTAAACTTATATTCATTGCACAAAAGCATTCGCTATAAATCTTGCTTTAAACACAAATAAATAATAGTTGAAAAATAAAACAATTACGAAACCTGTATCATGTCTATTTATAAGGCTGATAACTGTATTCTTAGTTACCTTTAATTTCATATTTTTTCACGAAACATAATGTCATCGCCCCAATTTTTTGAACAATCAATTAGGATTAAAGCTAGTGCTGTAGTTACGGAAGAGTGTCTGACGGATCTGAAATTAATGCGTCGTTGGCTTAATCCGATGTTGGAGTGCGAGCCTATTGGTACTTGGAGTACTGAGGTCAATAGTTTAAGTAGATTTACGATTAAGATTCCTTTGCTACAGCCAAGTCTTAGGAGTGTTGTAGCTCAAAGAGAGCCTGGTTTAATTGTTTGGAAGTTTGATGGTTTTTTTAAAGGAAGCGATCGCTGGGAATGCCAACCAACTAAAACTGGTACTTTTTTACTTAATCGTTTTGAATTTGAGATTCCCAATTCGGTGGTTAGTTGGGGCTTTAACACGTTTGCGGCGGGTTTTACCAAGAAAGATATGCAGGCTCAGTTACGCAGGCTAAAAAGGGTTGCTGAGGAGGTGTATCGTCTTAGTGACAACTGACAGTTAAAGAGAAATTTTTAAATAATTTTTAAATAATTAATCAAATAATCAAATCTATCGACGGAAAAAGTATTCTGGCTGCAATTGTAATGAGTCTTGAGTAAACTCTTGGGGAATTTCTGGGGCAAGTTCCAAGATGTTGTAAAACTCTGCCACTCGATCTTGCTGTTTGGATAGCTCTGCCGCTTTTTGCAAGTCTTGCGATGCTTCGGGATATCTTCTCAGCTGTTTATAGATAGTTGAACGATTTATATAGGCTGTAATAAAATCACTCTTTAAATCGATTGCTCGATTAAAATCAACAATCGCATCTTCATATTGCTTCAACTCTTGATATACGATCGCTCTATTGTTGTATGATTCAAAATCTTGAGAATCAAAACTAATAGCTCTGGTTAGATCGGCGATCGCTTTTTCGTATTCTGACAAATCTTTGTATACTATTCCTCTATTCTTATAGGCTTGAGCATCTTTGGGATTTTGACTAATCGCTAAAGTGTAGTTCACAAGCTGTTGATTATAATTTTCTGCTTGTTCGGGTGGTTTGGTATTTTCGTATTTTTGTTGAATCCTACTGAACATGCGTTGGAATTGAGCTGGTTCATCCTGCTGCAGATACAAAGTAGCTGCTAGCTGAAAATCTTCAACTGCTCTTTGGTTTTGATTGTCTGCTTCATATGCGTCACCTCTCATTTCAAAAGCTTTGGCATAATCGGGTTGAATTTCAATCGCTTTGGTATAATCAGCAATTTCTTTGCTAACGTCACCAAAATCATAATAAATGCTGGCTCTGTCTGTATATGTCTGAGGATTACTGGGGTTTAAGTTGATCGCTACCGTGTAATCGATTAGTGCCTTGTTTGTTTCTTCAATCTTTTCATACGCGATACCTCTGTTGTGATAGGCATTAGCGTTATCGGGATTCAAATCGATAGACTTACTATAATCATCGATGGCATTATCATATTTTTCTAATTCAGCATAAGCATAGCCTCGGTAAAGATAAGCCTGAGCATCTTGGGCATTGATTTCTAAAACTCGATCAAAATCTTTAATTGCTTTGCTAAAGTCTTTCAGCTGATAGTAAGCTTCTCCTCTTCCATAATAAGCTTCTAAACTATTATCATCGGTTTCTAAAGCACGATCAAATGTCTCAACCGCACTTTCATAACTAGTTTGTTTAATTTGTCTTTTACCGATGCTAATCAAATCTACAGGTACACTTTCACTACTTTTATTCGCTACCGTAGAAAAGTCATCCTGAGTTGAGACATAAAGCTCTAGAGGAATTCCCAAACCATAGGCTGTATTAGTATTTCCATCAAAAGTTGTTGCGCCATTGATTCCCACCAGATTGGCATCGCTGTCTAAAATAGCTCCTCCAGAACTTCCTGGTGCAAGAGGATTATTATGAACTAGCTTATAGCCGTCATCGGCATTATCTAGTTGACTAACAATACTCGCTCTAGCAAACCGATAGGTTCGTTCGGGAATACCAGGAATAGGATCGGGATAGCCGACAACAAAGGTATCTAAGCCTTCTACCAGTCTTTCAGAATCTCCTAGATTGGCTGCCAAATAGCTGTTTTCACTAGTAAATTCAATCACCGCCAAGTCAACTTCATCTATGTTTTTAACTTGGTTTACCAGATGCTGTTGTCCGTCAGCAGTAGTGATTTGATAACTTCCTGGAGTATCTACTACATGCCAGCAGGTAAGCACAGTATAAATATCGCCATTTTTCTGAATAATTGTCCCCGAACCTGTCTCAATGCCGTCAATTTGCACGGTGAAAGTTTTAGCTTTAGCCGAAACTTCTGCAGGTTCTAATGCCACCACGGTTTTTGGTTTAACAAGAGATACTGTGGTTAAAATTCCCAGTAGAGACAACAATGAGCATGACTTCATAAGGTATGGCGATATTTGAATTTAATGAGAGTGGATCTAGGTTTTATTAATTGTTTATCTTGTTTAACTGTATTAGATGAGCGGAGTTGTCTTCTTTGTTTAAAATAAACTGTTCCAAAACTTCTAAATCGTAGTAGGTATTGCCATTAGCATAGCTTTCTAATTTTCCCACACCACCACTTACTTGGACTATTGCGCCACTGATGACGTTTCTCGTATCCATAAGTTTTCTAGCTTCATCGATGGGGTTGCTATTAGGTGGTAGGGTAACCAACAAGTTTTCAGAATTGCAGGCTTCGCCGATAATAGGAACTACACAAAGCACAGGAGATTGATTAACTTGCCCCGAACCAATATATTTTAGAGTTTCGGCATCATAAAATTGTTGGAGTCTATTAGAAGTTTCTACACAACGCTTTTGAGTAGTCCAATGTTTTGATACATTACGAACAAAGTTCATAATAACGATGTCTCCTCGTTCGGTATGAGCAAACGTCCGAAAAGTTCCATTCAACTCAGCACAGAAGTACTTATCTTCTAAAGCATTGGCTTTGGTGGAAGTGCCAATAATTGCACCAATTAAGGTAACACCAGCTAAGATAGAGCAAAGCGATCGCAGTTTCATATTAAATTTGTATCAACTCATTATAAACTTCTATTTTGAGTATAATTGTAGTCTTTTATCGAATGTTAAAGTCTAAATTTTTTATAATAACCTGGATTTTTTGGTGTTGTTGATAGAGCGTCGCTACACCAAGCAAACTAGCTCAAAGATCTTTTCTAAACCCTTCTCCTTGTTTTTTCCTCTCAGTAGAATTGTTGGGTTGGCTTTCAGGTTGATGACGAGGAATGTTGATTTTTAATTTTGACATGGACTGCTGTATAACTAGATACGCGCCTATACCCACTACGCTCACCATCACTAAAGCAATTATTAAACTAATAATATTAATATTTCTCTTCTTAGGCTGAACTGGAGGCTTGACTACAGATTGAATATTTATGAGCTTGTTCTCTATCTCATCATCTACAGAGATATCGCTAAGACCACTCGTTTCTAACGTGTTATGCTGATTATTGGCGATCGCACTATGGGCATCAAGGCGATCGATAGTAGAGATTATTACTGGCAAATTGACTAACCCAGAAGTTTCAGCAGTCTCACCTATACTTCTACCTTGAGTGACATTTTTATCAATAGCCTGAGTGGCAGTGATAGATTGAACTTTAGTCGTAACATCAATATCAAGTATTTCTTCTAAAGCTTGCAATGCATCTAAGGCTGATTGATAGCGATCTTTGAAATGATAGTGTGTCATACGGGTTAGTATGCTGGATAATTCTTGACTCACACTAGCCGAACACTCCCAGAGAAGTTCTCCTTCATCATCTTCTGGTATTTCCAGCGGCGCGATTCCTGTAAGAGCCTGAATTCCGATCATTCCTAAAGCATATATGTCGCTTGTAGGACGAGGTTTTCCTCTAGCTTGCTCCGTCGGCATATAGCCTTGTGTCCCAACAGGTACGGTCAATTGACCGATATTAGTCTGCTGTCCCTGGAGTACCTTTTTAACCGTGCCAAAGTCTACTAAGACGACCTTACCATCGGATTCACGGCGAATTAAATTATCAGGTTTAACATCGCGATGAATTACCTGTTTACTGTGAACGAACTTTAGGATATTTAAACCATCTTTTAGTAGTTCGGCTACCTGTTTTTCTGACCAAATTTCTCCTGAATCCAGTTCTTTGCCTAGAGTTACACCTTTAATGTACTGCTGTACTAAATAAAACTTTTCCTCTTCTTCAAAATAAGCCAGTAGTTCGGGTATTTGTTGATGATGCCCCAAGCTGTGTAGAGTAGAAGCTTCAGTTTTAAACAATCGTCTAGCTATGGCTAAAAATTGTGGATTTGAGCTACTGGGGTATAGTTGCTTAACCACACAAATATCTTTTCCTGGTATCTGGGTATCTTCTGCCAAATAAGTCCTGCCAAATCCTCCCTCTGCCAAGTACTCAGTAATTTTGTAACGAGAGCCTAATATCTTTCCCTTCACAGTTGAGGATTGTTTTAAGTTTGATGACAATTAAAGTACACTAGTATTTTAATATTAAATGCGTAATTTAAATAATAATAAAATATTAATATATTAGGTGAATTCATTTTAGGGCGTGTCATCAATTAGAAAAAAGAGCTTTTTTCGGTCTTTTAACGACCTATTACGTCAAAAAATAACCTCCGTAGCTATGGCTATGCAGAACATTTTTCTCCTTATATCTCGTTAAAATCCTCTCCAAAGCCTTCTTCCCTCCAATTGATGACACGCCCTGATATTCCAATTCTGCAATTTAAACGGCACAATGAATATAATAAGTCTTCGCGCTTGAAGGAGCGGCGATTGAAATAGGGCGACAAAATTAGAGGTAAGTTAGATTGGACGAATCATATCAAGACTATATTAACCGAGTAGCGAGATTAACCCTACCAACTGCTTGTTCAATGCAACTACAAACCATTCAGCATTCTCCTAAGTTTGTTGACGGCAAAGTAGTTTCTTTTCCTGGTTATAGCGTAATTACCCCTCCCTCCCAAGAAGATACTATTAATCAAGAGTTTTACATCCAGGTAGAAACCATACAGCAGCAGCTATCGCAACAGCTAGAAACGGGTTTCTTTATTTCTCTACCTGCAACAAGCTTTCATCTTACCCTAGCTGACTTAATTTGGGACGAAAGTTATCGTCAGATAATCGCGGAGAATCCTGACTTTGATCGAGCATTGCAACAAGAAATTGCTGCTAGTTTTCAGCAGTACAAAGAATTTATATCTGGTAAGAATCATCCTACTTGGCAATTATGGGGGGTTATAGCCAGACCAAGAGCAATTATGGCTTGCTTAGTGCCAAAAGACCAAGAAAGCTACGATTCGGTAGTTCAACTACGTCGTTGTCTTTATCAAAACTCAGGTTTGATTGGCTTAGGAATAGAACAGCAGTACGACCTGACGGCTCATATTACTTTAGGCTATTTCGATCGGATACCACCTGGCTTGAATCGCGATCGCCTTTGCATTGCTTTGTCACAAATTAACGATCGCCTCTTAGAAAGTGAACTACCCGTATTGAACGTCAAAGAAGCTCAATTACGTAAGTTTGAAGACATGATTAACTATCATCGACAGCCAGATTGGGCGACGGTAAAATTTGGTGTATAGTCAAAACTTTGGGCTTTTATAATAGATGAAAACTGCTTTAAATCATCCTATTGTCGAACAAAGTTTTGCCATCATTGATGGAGAAGTTGGCAGCCATCAATTAAATCCAGCAGAATACGCGATCGCGCGACGGGTAATTCATGCCACTGCTGACTTTGAATATCTCCAACTTCTACGCTTTAGTCCTGATGCGATTGATTCTGGTATTACAGCCATCAAATCAGGAGTACCCATTATTACTGATGTAACAATGGTCAAGCAGGGTATTCGTAGTCTGGTAGCCAAAACTTTTAATAATCCAATCATTGCCGCGATCGACCTAGCACCCACTGCCGATCCCAATAGAACCCGTACCGAAACAGGTTTATTAAAGTGTTGCTCGCAGTATCCCGAAGCAATCTATGTCATTGGCAACGCACCCACTGCGCTTTTGGCTTTATGCAAACAAATATCCCAGGCAAAAACTAGGCCAAGTTTAGTAATAGGAGTACCTGTAGGTTTTGTCTCTGTAATTGAATCTAAACAAGCTCTAGCTCAATTAAATGTACCCCAAATAGCGATCGAAGGTAGGAAAGGTGGCTCTCCCGCAGCTGCCTCAATTCTCAACGCTTTACTGATTTTGGCATCAGATTCGGCAATGAACAGTAAGCAGTGATTAATTTAGAATGCACAATTTTTGGGCAGAGGTTCGACAGATTCTAGATTGGCAGCAAATTCTTCAGATAAAGTTACCGCAGCAAATCCTGACTCTACCGTTCCTTGTTGAGCCAGGGAACTATAGCCATCAGGAGACATATGAACCCTAACTATTACTTCTTGTTGCGGTTGAATTGCAACAGATCCCCCTGTCCGCTTAAACGGCTGTTCATCTACATGGCTGTGGAGTAGTACCCGACGATATATCAGTTCTCCTTCTGGGGTAATAACCTCCCACCAATCAGCATAGCGATCGCACCCCGTATCGGGGCTGTTGACAGTAACGGCAAAAGTGTAGCTATTGGATTTTCCTGTAGGCTGTACGGTGACTACCTTGGCGGTAGGATTATTTTGGCTCATGACTGCTTTGCTGGGTAATATTTCCTGACCGATGCTCGAACATCCACCTAAGATTAAAACTAGAATAAGGACAATCTTCGTCATAACATTAAAGGGTTTGCAAAATTGAATTTAACAAGTGATCGCCTTCAGGAATAAATCTTTGATATTTATATTTAAGTATATTTAGTTGGGGTTGAGTCAAAATCTTTTGTAGATAAACGCGCTGCTTGGTTGTAACTCCCCGATCTATGATGTCGCAAGCTTTATTACCCAGGCGATCGCTTATTAATAAAGACGCACCACTGCTAATCAACAGTTCTACTATTTCGATTCTGGAGTTGCCCGTGGCATACATCAAAGCTGTCTTTCCATTAGGTGCTTGAGCATCAATTTCTGCTCCACTATCAAGGAGGTGCATGATAATTTGTAGCTTATCGTTCATGGGACGAGCATCTTGAATACCCAAGATAGCTGTCTTCATTAAAGGGGTGATACCTTTGCTGTCTCTTTGATTGGGATCCCCACCATGAATCAACAATAGTTTAACAACATCGGGCATACACCAGAGAATTGCTATCTCTAGAGGAGTCCGTCCGCAACTATCTTTTACGTTAGAATCAGCACCATACTCTAATAAAAGACGTAAACATTCTTTTTTTGCCGTAACTTTGTAGAGAGTTTTAGAGAGATCGCTAATACTACCTTGGGGTAGAGTAAAGCTGCTTTTTTCAAAAACCGAAAATATTAGCGGATTTTGATTTCCTTTAATAATTTCTAAGTTTGGCTTTACTCCTCGTTGCAGCAGCTTTTTAACCTTAGTAATATCATTAATAGATATTGCTTTGTTCAGCTTTAACCTTTGGTTACGAGAATATTGGGTAATGCGATCGATAATATTAAAAATCATTTTACTCACAATTTTTAATTCAGCTTTCGATTAAGCCTGATAAATTTTAAAGACATTATAAGACAAAATGAATTACATAAATAGACCTGTGTGATACGAGTCAGAAATTTTGATTAAGAGTCGTCAGATATATGTATAAGTACTTCTTTAGTATAATTGTGAAAAGTAATTTCCCAAAATATATGCAGACATTCCTTTGCGGATTAATGGCTGTAATTTTAGTTAACCTGGTGAAATTTGAATCCCAGGCAGTTCAATATCCAGACGGGAAGCTAGCATTTGAATCTGCTGTGTTGTTAGTTGATACCCACGCTACTTTTAATGAAATCAGAGCCAGACAAGCAAGATACTATTTTGACTTAGAATTACCCGATGATGCGGGGGAATCTCTAGGAAAAGTTATCATTAAACAGCGCGCAGGAGGAAACGAAATCGAGTTTAAGACAGAGAAAACCAAAGCTTATTTAGGTACTCATCGGCAAAAACAAGCAGAAATTGCGGTAAATACTGTCTACGATCGCGATCTTGACGCAACTATAGTTAAATTCGAGCAGCCAATTTCTGCTCCAAATGAGTTGACCATTGGTTTAAAGCCAAAAAGGAATCCAAATTTGCCGGGAGTATATCTATTTGGTGTCACTGCTTTCCCCCCAGGAAAAAGATCTCTTGGTCTTTATTTGGGCGCAGGGAGATTCCATTTCAAAGAAAACGACTTCTTTGATTTTTAATCATGGAAGTCGTTCCTACTCGATCTAAATTTCAAAAGCGATCGCCTCTAACCAAAACTTTAAATGTGTTAAAGGCGATCGCTTTTTTTGCTATTAACAATTAGAATCATATTTGTCTTAAAAATAGATTTTTCCAATAATTTACCTTGTTTAAACTTTTATGTTTAGCTAGCAAACAAGCGAGTATTTAATTGAGCATGGCGCATCTGAGCTAAATCGATAGTGGGAGTACAAGAATACATCCGATCCAACTCGATAGCAGAAGCTTTAAGCAAAACTGTTTCTATATCTGCTGCCAAATCAAGAGAAATTTGCTGTGCCTCTAAGTGTCCTAAAATTCCTAAACGAATTGCTGCACCAAGCAAGCCAGTTACAAAACCGTGTAAAAAAGCCAAAGCTGTATCGGTGGAATTCAAACCTGCAACACTTCCCACCACGCCAAAAACAATAGGGTGTAGACAGTTAAAGCAACCCTGAAGACGATCGCCTGCCAAGGTTTCTAACTGTTGGCTTTGCCATGTTGACTGTGCAACCATCAGCAAAGCGCGTCCACTTTGGCGTTGCGTTTGACGACTAATAGCGATCGCAGTTTGGGCAAATAATTGTGTATCTGCCTGTCTTACTTTGGCTAAATCATTAGCTGCGCTGCCTTGATGACCATGAATCAAAGCCACTAAATCGCAAGTGCCAATTTTGTTATATAAAAGTAGGCGTAAAAAGGTCATAAAATCCTCGGACTGTTGAATTTGATTGCTTTGGATTAAAGATTCCAAACCGTGAGAAAGAGTATAAGAGCCAGAAGGAAAAAATGAATCTGACAACTGCATCAAAGTGAGTTTTTGCTTGATGCTGGTTTTCTGTGACTGCATAGTTAGGCTTAATTCTATTTTTAAAAAAGGTTTGGTTGTGATTGAGGATCAATCTTTACAGGAAAGGTAAGAGTAAAAGTCGAACCCGAACCCAATTGAGAAACTAACTGTATATCTCCTTGGAGTAGCTTAACCATTTTGTCCACGATCGATAATCCCAAGCCAGTGCTTTCGGCTGAATAGTTACTTTTTGAGCCGACTCGATAATAAGGTTCAAAAATTTCAGCTTGAGCTTCTAAAGCGATGCCGATGCCCGTATCGGCAACGATCAGTGTCCAGAAATCGCTATTTTCACCTGCACAAGTCACGGTGATACTCCCCGATTCTGTGTAGCGAATTGCATTACTAACCAGGTTGGTTATAATCTGCTGTAGCCGTAAGCGGTCGGTAAATATTATTGCAGGAGCGCGATCGCAATTCAAGACTATTTCTAAATTCTTTTGCTCGGCAGAATATTCTAAAGCATCTGCAACCACCTGAATGAGCGACCTTACGTCAGCAGATTCAAGATGCAGCTCCATTTTGCCAGCTTCGTAGCGGGAGATTTCGAGTATATCGTTAATTAAGCGTAATAGCTGTTTACTATTTTTAATTACATTCTCCGTCAACTTAAGACTCAAAGAAGAATCCTTCCCTTGACCTAGTTGCTGCTGTTGTTGCAGGAGCAAAGTCGAAAAACCCATGATTGAATTGAGGGGATTTTTTATTTCGTGGGCTAAATGAGCAAGATCTTCTTTTTGATCTGCTGCCAGGCGCGTCAATTCCTGATTGGTGAATATTAGTTGACTTTGTAGCTGTTTGAGTTCTTGCAAGCGCATTTCTATATAGCTTTCCAAAGAAAGAGAAACTACTTTATCGATGACTCCATCAATTAATTCTACGTTGTGTAGAATTTTTGCCCCAGATCCAGCCAGTAAATCTGGTTTTAAAACAGCAAACATGATCTTACGCAGCAGAGCATATTCTCGGACAATTTCGGCGACATTGTAGCCTTGTTCTGCTCTAACGATTCCGTGTTCTAAACTATTATCTTCTAATTTATCTGGTCGATTGGCTAAGGAATCTGAAAGTAGAGTGGCGATCGCTTCTATAACCAGGGGAATGCTATTACGTACTGAATTATGCGCCATGTTTTTGGCACTTTCTACATCTGCGTCATCGCGAATAGAATCAATCCAAGTTTCAATTATGGTGTCGCTTTTTGCCAGTAGAATTTTGCCAATATCTCGATCGTTGTTCACAGAAGACCACCTGGACGAACCATTAATTAAATACAGTAGTTATTTTATGGTTTGATGTCAAAAGAGAAATTATTATTTTGCAAGACTACGTTGCATATATACAAGAAAATATTACTAATTATAAGCATCATTGAAATTGGTCTTATGATTAAAATAATATAATTTCAGTGTAGTAAATGTACTTAAAATACAATATTGAGCTATGAAATATAAGATAGGCTTAGTTTCTCTTGCCACGGCAAGCTGTATTGGTGCGATCGCTTTACCTAGTCTGGCACAGATTCCTAACCCGAATCAAAACCCTGCACCAGCAACTCAACCAGCAACAACCCCTTCGGCAACAGCTCAATCTGGTTTTCTTTGTGATACTAGTGGAGAAGTTCCTACAACCATGTATCGGAGTAGCCAAGGAAATCCAGAACCTTGGATTCAGTGGGTTAGCGACCACTTTGCTGGTTCAGGCTGGAGTCCAGATGCCCGTTGTCAAGAAGTTAGCTCTCGTTTGGAAACCTATCGCAAAAACAAGAAGCTAAGATATGTGACTCTAGGTACAGTCAATAATCAATCAGTTATTTGTGTTGCGACTAAAGATCAAGGACCCTGTGAAGGAATTATCTACACGCTCAAACCTGGTCAAAATGGAGTAGAAGCCTTGAATAATCTTTTTGCCTGGCGTAAAGGAGAGGAAGGTTTGCAGTCAAACTATGAATCGGTTACTGCCATTCCTTATATTGATGTGGGAACGAAACTCGATGAAACCCCAGCAGCATCAACTACAAATTCAAAACCTGCTACTCAAGCGCAGCCTAAGCCCAATACAACTAAGAAAACACCCCAACCAGTAACCCCTGAAATCCACAGAGAATTATAAGCAAACATGGCGATCGAGCAGAATGAAAACTTGTCGAAGACGATTCAAACAAAAAGTTCTTAACAATGCAGTCTTCTCTTTGCTTAATAATTATAGTTGGAGCTTAAAAATACTGTTGCCTACTCTCATTATTGGGATCGGTTTGGGGCAGCAACAGCCCGTACAGCCCCAGGCAGTACCGAGTTACGTTCTTCCTGACGATACCTATAGTCAAGACATTTATGAATTGGCTCAGTCTAGTACTGTCAGAATTATTCAAGATAATGCTGCGGGAACGGGAGTAATTATTTATCAAGAAGGACAAGTCTATACTGTGTTGACTAACTGGCATGTGGTGGGGTCTGATAGCATTTTTCAGGTTATGACTGCTGACGGCAAAACATATCAGTTATTGCAACCTCCCCAGCAGCTTGGTAATTTTGATTTGGCTATTGTCCAGTTTCAAAGTCCCGAACAGCATCAAGTGGCAACAGTAGCCACCAAAGACCCTAAAGTAGGAGAAAAAGTATATGCAGCAGGCTTTCCTCTTTACGAACAAAACGACAGTTCAATCAATACTATTTCCTTAGGCACTCAGGCGTTTAGACTGACTCAGGGTGAGGTATCTCTGATTCCACCCAAATCTTTGCCCGAAGGCTATCACTTGGGATATACCAATGATACGGAGATCGGCATGAGTGGCGGTCCAATTTTTAACACCAAAGGTTTTTTAGTCGGAGTTCATGGTCGAGGCAAATATCGCGATCCCGCTTTTGGCGTATATACCTTTGAAGATGGCAGCGAACCAACTCCCAAAATGCTAGAAACCATGATTAACTCTAGCTGGGGCATTCCTATTTCAACCTATTTGCAATTTACCTCCCAAGCATCACAAAACTAATTTACCTATGAATCGCTTTTTTTTAAACCCGAATTCAATTAGCCCGATTGTATCGGTCACGGCAGTTACCGCAGCTTTCGTTATAATTCAACAGTCTGGAGTGATGGCAAAAAGCGCGACAGAAATTGCGGCGATCGCCACGGAAACTACAGTCAAGATTGAGAATACCTTAGGCATTCCTGGCGGTTCGGGAGTAATCATTGCTAAACAAAACAATACCTATACGGTGCTGACTGCCAACCACGTCGTTTTGAGCCCTAATGTAGGTTACATTGTCAAAATCAAAAATCAACAACATTCTGTTAATGCAGTTAAAAGTCTTAAAGAAAAAACAGGATTAGACTTAGCAGTAGCTACTTTTGATAGCACCGAAGCTTATCCTGTGACTACCTTTGGAGATTCGGAATATGCTTCTGCGGGGTCAAATGTGTATGTATCTGGGTTTCCCCTCTCAATAGATGCCAAAGCCGAACGGGAACATGAGTTTACTACGGGAATGGTGACGAGTGTTCGAGAAAATGCGGGGGAAGGCTATGCTATGCGCTATCAGGCACTAACCCGTCGAGGCATGAGTGGAGGTCCAGTATTTGATACAAGCGGTCATTTAATTGGAATTCACGGGCAAGGGGACGTTATTGGTAGCGTTAAGCACGAATCTTCTAGCATTCCCGAACCGCTAAAAACAGGTTTTAATGCAGCTATCCCCATCAAAAGTTTTTTAGATTCCCTAGATTTAGTTGGAGTCGATGAATCTAGCTTAATTGTAGATGGAGACAAGCCCGATCAAGGAGAGGAAGAGGTTAGCGTTGAAGCAACTAAAAAATACGTTGAAGGTATTGAATTACTCCAGAGTGGTGATGCTTCTAGGGCAAATGATTATCTAATTGAAGCATCGGCAGAAAACCCTAACAATGCTCTGGCGGTATACTATCAAGGTTTAATCGACTACACTCAAAGAGATATTAATTCGGCGATCGCTAGCTACGACAAGGCAATCAAGGTCAATCCTAATTTTTCTTTGGCTTATTTTAGCCGTGGTTTGGCAAACTACCGACTAGGAAACAAACCAGAAGCACTCGAAGACTATAATAATGCTCTGAGAATTAATCCTACCGATCCTTGGTCATATCTCAATCGGGGTATTGTACGAGAAGATTTAGATGATATTTCTGGAGCTTTATCCGACTATAACAGCGCAATTAAAATCGATCCAGGTTATGGTAAGTCCTATCACAATCGCGGTGCAGTTCGCTACTATCAAAAAGATTTTCAAGGTGCAGTAACCGATTTTGAAAAAGCTTCGGAACTGTTTTTTCAGCAAGGAGATAATGAAAGTTATAACGTCGCGACAGACAGTTTAAATAAGGCTCAAAAAGCTCTCCGCAACGGGCAGGCAAAAAAAGAATCTGAACAAAACAAATTTCAGTTACCGCCCCTAGAGCCTAGTCAAAGCAGCACTCCCAACGCCAATCCTGACAGCCAAAACAACTTGCCATCAGAGGTAAATCTCAGAGGTTTGTAATAAAGCCAGACTACCTATTACCTTCCTAAATCGTGTAGAGAATTAATTACGTCTGCACATTGTTTCGTAACAGCTTCTAAGTCAACTTTTTTACTAGTTGGAGGAGGCGTAATAAGACCGCCGATCCGCACAGTGATAGGAACAGGAGAGAGAAAGGGAAACCCCTTGCTAATAACCTTTTCTGTTCCCCAAAGACTGATCGGCACAATAGGTACTTGGGTTTTAGCCGCTATCCAAGCTGCACCCAACTTAGGATCGGTTATTTTGGCATCAGCAGAACGAGTACCCTGCAAAAAAACCGCAGCTATCCATCCTGATTCTACCGCGTGAGTAGCAGCTCGCAGAGCAGCGCGATCGCTTGCACTCCTTTTAACAGGATATGCCCCATAAAGTTTGATTACCTGTTTTAATACTGGGGTTTTAAACAATTCTTCCTTTGCCATAAATGCCACTGGGCGACGGACAGAGTTAGACAAAAGTGGTGGATCGAAATAGCTGGCATGATTACTAACGGCAATTAATCCCCCAGTCTGGGGGACTTTTTCTGCGCCATGAATCTTGACTCTAAAATAAGTATGTAAGGCAGGGCTTACCAGTGACCACTTTAATAAATGATAAGATGTCCAGCTAGCAAATGGTTCTCTATTTTTCCCTTCCACATTCGTGATCTCAATATAAACTCTTCAACTTACTAACTTACTATACGTGAAAGGAGGAACGAGGGATAAAGGATGAAGAAAGAATTGACTGCTCACCGCCGCAAACGGTTGGTGATTCAAGCTATTAGCTATTAGCCTTTAGCTTTTAGCTACCTTTAGGAGAAGCCTTTGTCAGTCCCCAGTCCTTAAGTTCCCTAATCTTCCAATCATTCCGCTGGCGTTTGAGTTGCTTTAGTTTTCTCAATCAACCTTGCCATTTCATCGCCAATTTGATCCTTGTATTCTGCGGGTGCAGCTACATATGCCTTTTCTAAAATAGGTTGGGCTGCGGTAAGGTCGCCTTTTTTCTCTAACACTAAACCTTTGGCTAGGATCGGGCGAAAATCATCTGCATTATCTTTTGCCAGATTTTCATAAAGAGAAATTGCCTCACCATAACGTTCTTGATTGGTATAAAGTTCTCCGAGCAAGAATTCTACTGCATCCTTGCGGATAGAAGAAGTAGAATTCTCTTCTTTATCTGCTTGTTTAATAGTTTTTTTCAATAAAGCGATCGCTCTTTCTGGCAAATCTTGGATTAAATATAGATTAGTGATTCCGCCCAAAGCATAAATATCTCCAGGATGACTTGCCAAAACTTTGTTGTAGGCTGCTGCTGCCCCTTCATAATCTTTTAGCTGTTCTTTGGCTTGAGCTAGTAAATTAGTATATTCAGTCTGCTCTGGATTAAGATTTGCTAATTTTTCTAAAGGAGAAATCGCGCCTTGGATATCTTTCTCTTGTAGCCTAATTTTCAATAAACCGTTTAAAGCGGTTGAATTATCTGGCTCTCTTTCCAAAACCTTTTGATAGCCAGAGGCTTCTGCTTCTAGCTTGGCTAATTCTTGTTGTGACAAAACAATAATTTCATTATCGGCATTCTTGGCAAACTGAGTTCCTTCCACTACACTTCCCACTAGAGGAAGTGCGGACACAGTTATCAAAGAAAATAACATTACGCCTAAAACAAGATAAATCCAACTACTACGCTTTTTTTTCATGTCATTATCACTCTTATTACAATTACAATTGGGCGACTATACTTAATTTATTCATCTTGAGCATTATGCGGACACTATAGTATGGTCTATCCTATGGCTCAAAGCCAATTACTACCAGCCAAAACCTCACCTTTGACAATTGCCAGTTATCTTATATTTCCATGAGAGTATAAAATATGATTTCTTATATAATTTAATCTCTCTTACGTTTAGTAGTGATGCTGGGCTATTTGTTGCTCTATGAATTTGGCTAAAAATAACCCTCTTACAAGACTAAGTACACCTTCTACTACTGCCAATCAATCGGTCGAGTTTATCATGTCTAACCAATCTCCTGATTCTATTTCTCCTAATTTGGATCAATCCGTCCCCGAACGAAAACAGCCGATTCCCCCTCCTTCCCATCCACGACAGTATCGCGCTATTGGCCTGATTAAAGCTAAATATGTGCAGAGTGCGGAGCAAATTACTCAAGGTACTTTGATTACGACTGATGGAGCAGAGATTGAAGCGGTTTTGCTTGGTCGTATTATTAGCCTGATCAAAAATCATTTAGATCTAGAACAAGAGCATCTTTGGGTAGTATATCCTAGAACCAAGATGAAAGACGATCGCCTCCACGTTCAGATAGTTGGAGTCTGGGAACCAGAAACTTTGAATCAAGACGATGATTTAGAAGAAGAGGCAGGAGAATCAGCCGAACATGGTTATTTTTCGATTCGAGGAGAAGTCATCTTCTACTCCACAGAAGAAAAAACGATCATCATCAAAATCAAACAGTTTCCCCGTAAGAAGGAAGATAAGCCTAAATTCTTCAAATTAAAGTTGAAGGGCGTTTTGGGAGACAAACCGATTAAGCGATTTTGGGATGTCAAAGTGCGCTTAGAAGGGGAAGATTTGATTATTCAAGAAGGGACAGATCTGGGATTTGCTCAAAAACGTAAACCAAAGTTCCAAAAAGATCCTAAAAAAATTCAGCTTAGATCCTCTCGTCCCAGTCCTGGTCGTCCAACCAGACCGACACCTACTGCTAGACCAATAATTATCAAGAAGAAAAACGATGGGTGATTACTGATTACTGATTACTGATTACTGATTACTTATTCCAATGAAATACTAGATCTGTTAGTATCTTGAGGAATAAAAGTGCGATCTCTTGGTAGGGGGGCAACAGGTTTGGTCAAAGTAAACTTGCCTGTTGTAATCCACTGTTTTAATTCTTTGGCTACCTGGAGCGATCTATGTTTGCTGGCTAAAGGAGCAACTCGAACCGATTGTCCATCAATGGTTACGTGACCTTTTTGTAGTTGTTCGTAGCTAACTAAGCCAAAGGTAGGACGAACTCGACGAGGGATGGAAAAATCAATGACAGGGGCAACAACTTCTTTATCTACTACCGCGCAGTTTTGGATTACTTTTTCGTTTAATACGGGTAAAGCTATTCCCACTCCTAACATCAAAGAAGGGCCATAGTTTTTAAAATAGCATCCTCTAACCCAGTTGGAGTCCATTTGTTTGGCATCTCCAATTAAGGCTACCGTTGCCGCAGGACCAATCGGGGTGCTGTTGGGCAGGCGTTTTTGTAAGGGGAAGTGTTGTGTACCTTCCCAGGCTATATAGCCAATACCACCACCCAGAAAAATTTTGCTACCAATGCCCACCAAATCAAGCTTGGGGTCGTTGAGCAAGGGAGAAATTGCCCCAGGATTAGAATATACTGCATTACCCAATCGAGGCTGAAGAGGCCCTAAATAAGTATACAAAGTGCGATCGCCACCATTGACCCCAACAATGAAATTTTGGTAGAGATTGCGCGGATTAAATAAATAAAACTGATTAATACTGTCCTTGGTAATGCTATTTTCCCAAGTTGCTCTAGGGTAGCAGTCGGTTTTTTGTCCGATCGCCTTTAGATGAATTGATTTTCCCGCAATTAAATCTTCAATTACATGACCTCCACCCCTTTCCCAGCCAACTCCTTCTCGTAAGCTGGGGTCGGTTTCATTAAAGTTGTAATCAGCGGTTGCTGTGGCACCTAAATATAAATCTACTGCCCCAAAACCTGCATAGGCGGCAATGCTATCTAACCAACACTGGCGAATTTTGATTGGAGGATCGGTGTGTCCCAGATTAAGAATTGCCCCAGAGGACTCCATCGGCTCAAATGTGCCTGTGGTAATCACATCTACCTGCTTGAATACCTTTTCGACACCTATTTTAGCGATCTTTGCTTTTGCTTCTGCCACTGTCCAAGCAACTACTTGACCATTATTAATCTTTTCATTAATTTCATCAATCGTTCTTTTCATTTATCATCGAACATTAAACATTTATCATAAGATTATTATTCTTCTTCAGATGTTTCTCTTTTCTTTATCCGACGATCGCCAGCTAAGGAAAATTGCCAATTGTCCAAAACATCTTTAATGATCACTTCTTTAAACCAGATTTGACCGACTACCGTTAGGGGTAGAGAAAGCAATAAACCCAAAAAACCAAAGAAGGTGGCAAAAAACAGTTGAGACAATAAAGTCACAGCAGGTAAGAGAGATACCTGCTGTGCCATAACAATGGGAGTCAAAACATTACTTTCAAGCTGCTGAATAATTATATACAGAATTAGAACGGCAAAAGCCTTCCACGGAGCTTCAATTAAAGCGATCGCCATTGGTGAAAGTACGCTTAGGGTAGGACCGATATTAGGGATAAAGGTCATTACTCCCGCTAACATGGCTTGGGATAATGCCAAAGGAATTCCTAGTATTAGCAGACCAATAAAGCTAAAGACGGCAATAACTACCATATTAAATAGAATACCTACCAGCCAGCCTTCTAATCCTTCAGCACATAAACTTAAAATATGATCTACTCTACGACGATAAAAGGCAGGAAATAGGCGAATAAATCCTTTTCGATAAGGATTAGGATCCCCCAGCAGCATCAAGGTAATTGCCAGCAACAATAAAATACTTAATAAGACTCCCAAGGAGTTATAAAAAATTGTTAAGCCACCTCCCAAAAATTGCTGAATCAATGGCTGTAGCTGTTTGTTCAAGTTGTCTGTATCAGGCAAGAAGCTGATGATCCTGGGGTCAAGACGCTCTGACAAAATATCCAGCCAAGTATCTAATTTTTCAATTCCTTGGGGTACTAGTCTACCCAAAGCTTGGAATTGATCGATGAACGGAGGAACAACAATCCATATACAGCCAACTGCTACTAAAATTAAAGAAAGGGCTGATAGTAAGACAGCATAAATCCGCTTCATCCCTCGCTTTTGAAAAGTCTTAACTAAAATGTTCAAAGAAGTTGCTAAGACAATAGCAGTAAATAGTAAAAGTAGTAGCTGTTTTATTTGCCATAAAACATAAAGAGAAATAAAAAAAACGACCAGACCGATCCAAGTACCAAAATTCACCGTTTCAAGCTCCTTGCAGGAAAATGGTAGAGATAGAGTTGGTTTATAGGTTAACCTGCATTTTCTATGATTGAAACATTATTTTTATTGATTTTAAAGATCGCATCCAAAGTAATATTTAATATTATTCGTAGCTATAAGCTCTAAGCTTTGGTTTAATCTTTGATTTTCTTTAAATATTGCCAGCCCAAAACAAATCCAATAACTAGAGAGGGTAATATGACGATGATAGTTGCGATCGCATTAGTTGGCTCAATTGGCACATATCGACCTCCATACTTAACCAGAACAGACAGTGCCGTAGAGACTAACAATATTTTGATAATAAATCCTGTCTGAGTATCCATATATTAATAATTGATGACCAATTACCAATGATATTATGCCTCGGTGGTGCAACTAACTAAAATAATAGGTAGAGCAAGTTAAAAAAAGAAGAATTGATTTTATGCCATACGCCGCAAATCTAAGTGAAAATCAGCGAATAGCGATCGCCAATATTGGAAATCAGACTAACATTTCGTTAGTTTCAAAAAGCCCTCAACAACAGCAGAGTCAGAGTAGTGGCTTCACTACAGGAGTTTGGCAAACTCCACCCCAATTATATCAAGTAGGCTCAAGTTTTATTCTCAAGCTGAGTAGCGGTCAAGGTACGTCCTATGTATCAATTCAGGCTCAAGGTATTAGTACTATTGCAGCACCCAGTTTAGATAATGCTGTTGAAGTTGACCTTCAAAAGGTTGATGATTCTGCCACAGGTAATAGTGTGAAATTTGAGTCGATGCAGCCAATGCAGCCAATGCAGCCAATGCAGCCAATGCAACCCATGCAGCCGATGAAAATGGGCAATATGTCGATGGATATTAATTCAATGTCGATGGAGATGGGAAATATGTCATTGAACATGAATAACTCTCAAACATCTACTAAAGTTTTTTGTTCTCAGTGTGGACGAGAAGCCAAACCAAGCGATCGCTTTTGCAAAAGTTGCGGTCATAAATTAGATAAATAGTATTCTTTTTCTACTTCATAATTCATCCTTTATCCTTCATCATCTTTTCAATGACTTATTGCCTGGGCATTATTAATCAATTTGGCATTGTAATGGCTTCGGACTCTCGCACCAACGCTGGAGTTGACCACATCTCTTCTTATAAAAAGATGTTCGATCTTTCTCTGCCAAAAGAAAGATCGATTATTATCTGTAACTCTGGTAGTCTTTCTGTTTCTCAAGGAGTATTAACCAGGTTAAATCGGGATATTCAGAATCAGGAACCCAAAAACCTACGCACTATCGATAGTATGTACGATATTGCTCAATATATCGGCAACAAAAGTCGAGAAATTCAAGAACAAGACCGTCAATGGTTAAAACAAGACGGCATAGGCTATAGCTGTAGCTTTTTGTTGGGAGGTCAAATCAAAGGTGAAGAGCCTCAGCTATATTTAATCTATCCTC
>Ga0115031_1000689_pt1 | contig 24343 bp, 20 predicted proteins | sample Maine_Asex4_meta_FD_87301 | JGI IMG/M metagenome (GOLD analysis project Ga0115031, IMG submission 87301) | Marine algal microbial communities from Maine, USA - Maine_Asex4_metaG | ecosystem: Host-associated > Algae > Red algae > Unclassified | place: Maine, USA | collected 2015-01-05
TTCGACATCATCTTCCGCATGCTCGCCGATGGCGACTCGGCCGTGCCGTCCACCGGTATGCAGGCGATCCCCGACCAGCTCGCCGCACGACTGCCGAATGGCACCGTGCACCTCGGGTCTCGAATCGTGGCGACGACTGCGTCATCGATCACGACCGACGATGGCGACGTCATCGCTCACGATGCTGTCGTCGTCGCGACCGACGGCCCTGGAGCGTCGACGCTGCTCGGATTGCCAGCGGTGCCGTCCAAATCGGTCGGATGTGTGTACTTCGCCGCCGACAGCGCACCGACTGATTCCAAACTCGTCGTTCTCGACGGCACCGGCGCCGGGCCGGTCTTGAACGTCGCAGTGATGAGCAACGTGGCGCCGAGCTATGCCCCCTCTGGCCGCCATCTGATCGCGGCCGCCATGCCGGGTCATGTCGACGGCGACCTCGTAGCGGTCGCTCGTGCACAACTCCGTTCGTGGTGGGGTGCCCAGGTCGACGACTGGTCGCACCTCGAGACCTACCGGATCGCCCACGGCCAGCCCGGCCAGCAGCCACCGTTCGCACCGAAGCAGCGCGTCTCGCTCAACGATGGCCGCTTCGTGTGCGGTGACCACCGTGACACGGCATCGATTCAAGGGGCGCTGTACTCCGGGCGTCGATGCGCTCGCGCCGTCGCCGACCACCTCGCTTGACACCTGCGAGCGATAACGTCGTTCTCGTGGCCGAGTCGACTGACGCGCAATGGTTGACATCGAGCGAAATGGCAGCCTGGCGCTCCTACATCGAGGTGCAGAGCGATCTGATCAACGCCATCGAGCGCGACCTCACCCCACACAACCTCACCCTCGGCGACTACCAGGTGCTCGTCTACCTCTCGGAGGCCGAAGCCCGATCGATGCGGATGTGTGATTTGGCCGACGTTCTACAACTGTCGCCGAGCGGACTGACCCGGCGCCTCGACCGACTCGTGGCCGACGGCTACGTCTCGCGAGACGGCTCGCCCGATGATCGGCGCGTGATGATCGGCTCGCTGACCGCCAGCGGCAGTGCGCTGCTGGAACGCACCGCCCCCCATCACGTCAGCAGCGTTCGGCGCCGGATCTTCGACCATCTCGATGCATCGCAAGTCGAAGCGATGGCATCGATCTTCACGGCAATCGCCGACGGCCTCGCCGAGAGCGAGCAGGACGGTCCGCCAGCGTCGTGATCGATCTCCCGAGCGGCTTCCGTTCCTACGTCACCAACCTCGGAGTCAAGGACGACACCGACGACTTCGTCGTTGTGGCCGCCGATGCGCCCGTCGCGAGCGCCGCCGTGTTCACGCGAAGCCGATTCGCTGGACCGAGCGTCACGATCAGCCGACGACACATCGCAGATGGAGCGGCCCAGGCGGTCGTGGTCGTCTCGAAGAATGCGAACGTCGCCACGGGTCGAGCTGGCATCGACGACGCACACACCGTCACCTCGGTCGTTGCCGAACGCCTCGGGTGCGAACCCTCTGACGTGATCCTGACCTCGACCGGTGTGATCGGGCGTCGCTACCCGATCGACCGCATGGTTGCGGGACTCCAAGCGATCCCCCAGCCACTGCCCAACGCCGACGCCGATGGACCGGCGCGAGCAATGATGACCACAGACACCGTGTCCAAGGTCGCTACCGTCTCGATTCCGTCGGCCAACGGCACCGCACGCATCGTGGGCATGGCCAAGGGCGTCGGGATGATCGAGCCGGACATGGCCACCCACATCTCGATGCTGTTCACCGATGCCGCCCTGGCCGCACCTGAACTCGACGCGATCTTCCGTCGGGTGGTCGATCGAAGTTTCAACTGCGTCAGCATCGACACCGACACCTCGACCAGTGACACCTCGATCCTGATGGCCTCCGGAGCTGCTGGCGCAGTCGACCTCGATGCGTTCGAGGCTGCCCTGCTCGAGGCGGCGATCGACCTCACCAAGCAGATCGCTCGTGACGGCGAAGGAGCCAACTCCCTGATCGAGGTCGTCGTCGACGGCGCAGTCGATGACGCCCAGGCAAAGCGCGTCGCCAAGGCAATCGTCAACTCCCCGCTCGTCAAGACCGCTGTCCACGGCGGCGACCCGAACTGGGGTCGGGTGGCCATGGCCATGGGTAAACGCAGCGACCACCCCGACGATCAACGCATCGACCAGGAGTTGGTCATCATCCGTTTCGGCGCCGACGAGGTGTATCCCCGCCAGCTCGACGACACCGCTCTCGCAGCGCTGTCGAGCTACATGTCGAGCGACCACGTCGTGATCCATGTGAGCCTCGGTCTCGAAGCGGGCTCAGCAACCGTGTGGGGCTGCGATCTGTCGGACACCTATGTCCGCTTCAACGCCGACTACACCACGTAACGGTTCCGCCGGGTCCGGGTCCGGGTCGGCGAAACGCAGCCATCAGGCGCCAGAGGTCACTTGGGGGGCATGCGGATGCCACCGTCGACGCGAATGGACTCCGCGTTCATGTAGCTGTTGGTGATGCACTCGATGACCATCGACGCGAGTTGCTCGGGGTCACCGAGACGCTTCGGGAAGAGGACGCCTTTCTGGAGGTTCTCTTTGAAGGCTTCACTGTCGTCACCTTCGCCGTAGATCGGCGTGTCGATCAAGCCCGGCGCCACGGTGTTGACTCGGATACCCGAGGCCGACAGGTCACGAGCGATCGGCAGGGTCATGCCGACGACGCCGCCCTTCGATGCGGAGTAGCTCGCTTGGCCGATCTGGCCATCGAATGCTGCAACGGAGGCGATGTTCACGATGGCGCCACGCTCACCGTGCTCCATCGGCTCGGTCGTGCTCATGGCCGTCGCCGCGATGCGAATCGCATCGAAGGAACCAATCAGATTGATGGCGATGACCTTCTTGAAGGCGTCGAGATTCGCTGCGGAGTCGACCGTGCCATCGCGCCCGATGGTGCGCTGCGCCCAGCCGATACCGGCAGAGTTGACCAGCACGCGAACAGGCCCCATCGACTTGGCCATCTCGACGGCTTCGATGATCTCGTCGGTCTGGGTGACGTCGACCTTGGCGAAGGCACCACCGATCTCGTCGGCGAGCGCATTGCCGGCTTCTTCGTTCAGGTCAGCGATGACGACCTTGGCGCCGCGGGCGGCCAACATCCGTGCCGACGCTGCGCCGATACCCGACGCTCCGCCGGTGACAATTGCACTTGCTCCAGAAATATCCATGACCGCAAAACTATTCGGAATCGACCCGACACGAACAATCCTGCAGGGCGACGCCGATGTTCATTCGGGAGCAGGACCAACGGCGTCGCGAGTGTCGAGTACGCGCGACGGCGTGACGCCGACGAAGCCATCCGACATCCATCCACCGATGTCGACGACGATGTCGCTCGGAACATGGGTGTAGATGCAAATGCTGCCATCGGTGCCGATCGGGGCAACGACACCGTTGGCGATGACCTCGTTGGTGCGGTAGTTGATGTTCGATGCAAGTGGCGGGTCGCCGTCGCACGGCCACACCGTCACGAAGCCGTCGCCAGTCGTGTCGACAGCAATCACGTTGACGATCGCCGCTTGCGCAGATGCAGGAACCCGCACATCAGCACCGGCTGCCGAGAGCGATGCGCCACGCACGGGCACCACCAGCGGCTCCGATGGCGTCACTTGCTGACGAGGAGCGCCCAAGCCCTTGCGGGTGTCGACGATCCGGTTCGGATCCGTCGCAGTGAAGACCGGATCGGTGGGGCCGAACCAACCCTGGACGTCGACGATGATGTCGCTCGGCACGTGGCTGTACACGCACACCTGGCCGTTGACGTCGACAGGCGCGACGATTCCGTTGGCGGAGATCCGGCCGGGCGCATAGTTGAGCGAGGAGGTCTCCTCACGGTCGAGGGCGCAGGGCCACACCGTGAAGTAGCCCGCCGCCGCAGCATTCGTCGACGTGATGTTGAGCACCACGCTGCTGACTCGCTCAGGTGCCGAGACCTTGATGCCGTTCGCGGTCGTCGCGTTCATTCCGGCGATGTCGAGAACCAGCGGCGCCTCGGGACGCAACGCACGAGTCGCTGAGCCGAGGCCGTTGCGGGAGTCGACGATCCGTTGCGGGGTGACCGAGACGAGTGCATCGCCGGCCGCCTCCCGATCGAACCAGCCGGCGACGTCGACGATCAGGTCGGTGCCGACGTTCGAGTAGAGGCAGATCTCGCCAGCGCTGTCGATCGATGCGACCACGTTGTTCGCCACGATGTCGCCCCCCATGTTGTTGAGGTTCGACGTCTCCTTGCGGTCGGTTTCACACGGCCAGACCGTGACGAATCCCGGTGCTGCCGGATCGACGGTCGTGATGTTGATGGCGACTGCGGACGCCGACGTCGGCAGGCTGACCTCCGCACCCGCCGGAGTCGTGTGCGTCTGACCGACGACGGGGATGCGAATCCGTTTCGGTGGCACCAGGTAGTGGCTCGGGGCGAGGTCGAGCACCTCGGCGCGAAGCCACAGGGCGAACTGGGCCTGGCCAGTCGTGCTCAGATGGACGTCGTCGTCGAACCATCGGGCGCGAGCCTCGGCACCACTACTCGCCTCGTTCCAGTCGAGCACCTTCAGCAGTGACCAGTCCGCTTCGGCGGCGTCGAGTTGGGCGTTCATCGGCCCGAACCGCGAGCCTCGTGATGTTGTTCGGATATCGGCCATGTTGACCCATGCGACGCGCCGCACGCCACGATCGGTCAGCGCCGTCATCATGGCGTCGATGTCCGCGGCGAAGGTGTCTGTCGAGTCGTTGTAACCGAGCTCGACGACGACCAGGTCGAGGCCCTCCGGAAGGAGCGCAGCCTGTTCGACACCGCTCGTTCCCGGGCAGCTCCCGCGGACGGTACATCTACTCACACGGGTACTGATCGTGGCGGAAGCGAAGGTGCCGTCGATCAGTCGATCGAACTCCGACGTGCCGCTGGCGGTGATGCTCTCGGCGACCGAGTCGCCGATGAGTGCGAAGGACCTGTTCGTCGTGTCCTCTTTGATGACACGCACGGTGAAACCTGGCGACGGCAGATCGAATGAGCGGCGGAAGTCCCACGCTTGGGTCCGCTGGCTACCGCTCGTCCCGGTCAGGACCAGGTCGTTGAACCAGATGCCGTCGTACACCTTGTACTGGGACTCGGCCGCCTCGATCATGCTCGCCGAGGTGATCTGGCCGAGGTCGTATCTGGATTCGAGCGTGTCGGCGTCGATCACCCGGGTCCAGCGGTGGTTCGGGTTGGGTTCGGTGTCGTCACCGATGTCGTCGACCGGCGGGAACTCCCCGCCAGCGGTCCTCGGGCCGTTCGATGCGGAGAACTCGGTCGACACGAGCTCACCCGACTTCGAGTGCCCGGACGGCCAACGGCGCACGACACTTGCGGTCGCCTCTGCTGCGGCGTCGGTCAGTGGGTGCTCGACCGGGGTCGCCGAGCCTGTCGCCGTCGAACGCCGCGCAGCACCGCCATACACCTGGCAAGCCGTGGTGTCGCATGTGCTGGCGTATCGGGTGGACGACTCTTCGTAGAAGTAGTCGCGGAGCTGCTGCAGACCGTAGGAGCGCGCCGCAACGGCTTGGGCGCGAACCGCATTCGCGCCGTCGCCGTCGCCAGCCTCGGCCCACAGCGCCGAGATCTCCTTCGGCAGCACGCCACGCAAATAGTCCTCGACCTCGACGTCATTGACAACCCGATTGCCCGATGCTGTACTCAGCACGTCGATGCTGCCGCGGTAGTGCGTGACGGTCCGGTTGGACGCACACAGACCAATCGCTTCCTCGGGAGCGATCGACGAGTCGTCGCCGTTCGCGATGGTGAAGCTGAGCGCGGGTTCGTCGGCAGATGTCGTCTCGGTGCCGAGCAAGGTGAAGCCGTCGCCAGAATCCGCTGCGATGATCGTCGTCGCCTTCGCTGCGTCCTCAGGATTCCAGATGCCGTCGAGCGTGAGCCCCTGGGCGTTCTGCCAGTCGAGCAGGTACCCGCGGGTCTGGTTCCCGAAATCGCCGTCGACCACGACTGCGGTCGACTGGTAGGCCTGCAGAAACGCTTGGACCTGCGTCACCGCTGCACTGTCGTCGGACTCCGTCGCGATTTCCGGGTCGCCTGAGGGAACGACCAGCGTCGACGCTCCGGGACAGCTACGGCTGCTCGACCCGTACACCTCGAAGACACCGGGCGACGTCTCTTGTGCGTACATCGCCGCACTCGTTTCGTCGTTCCACTCGATCGGCGACCCGTAGGAGACCACTCCGACGGTTGCTGCGCCGTCGGCGTCGGTCAAACGCACCCTGATCCGCTGGCCGTCTGGGACCGTGCTGGCTTCCGTACCGCCGTAGTAGTGATCGAGGATCTGCTGCCAATCCCAGTCCTGGTCGACTGCGTAGCCGTAGGCGCCCCACTGGCTGAGTCCGCGGCCGTGGCCGTTTCCGGTGCCCTCGAGCACGATCGCGATGATGTCGTTCGAGGCTGCATTGGCGGCTCGATCCGGTGATCCGGGCACGCCGACAGCGAGCACACTCGCCGTCATCGCAATCGATACCGCCGCCGCTGCGCCGAGGCGACTCCGCTTCCTCGTTCTCATGTCATCAAAACGTAATATTGCAAGCCTGTCGGACAACGTCATCCCGCAAGTTTTGTCATCCCGCAAGCCTGACGGCTGGACCTGGCGTCGACGTTCAGCGCGGTACAGCTGCCACGGCGAGGGCATCGACCAGATCGTTCATCCGATCGCCGCTGTGGCCCTTGACCCAGCGAAACGTGACGTCACCGGCCTGAACGAGCGGGATCAACTGCTTCCAGAGGTCGTCGTTGGCAACCGGTTGTTTCTTGGAGTTCTTCCAACCGTTGCGTTCCCACTTCACCCACCACTTGTCTCGGAAGCAGTTCACGACGTACGTCGAGTCGGACACGATCTCGATCGGGAGCGGCGCACCATGCTCGTCGGCCACCGTCGAGTAGGTGCGTAGCGCGTCGATCACGGCATAGACCTCCATCCGCTGGTTGGTGGACGCCGGCTCGCCGCCCGAACCGCAGGGTTCGCCCTCGGGCGACACGGCCCACCCCCAACCGCCGGGGCCCGGGTTTCCCTGGCACGCACCATCGGTGTAGATCTCGAGTCGCTGCATCGACACAACGCTACGTTGCTCGGGGATACGTTGCTCAGTGTTGCGTTGCTCAGTGTTGCGTTGCTCAGTGTTGCGTTGCTCAGTGTTGCGTTGCTCGGGGTTACGTTGCCCCAACGACCTCGCTTCGGTCGAGAACTGCGAGCGCCCGGACCCGGTCGCCTTCGCTGGCGCACTCGTCGACCAACTCCTCGCCGAAATCGGCCCGGATGTTGCGGTCGCCTGGGGGACCATCGTTGATCGGAACGACCCGCTGCCGGCATCCTGGTTCAATCAGGCGATCAGTCTGCGCGCCGACCGCAATCCGTTTTTGGCGCTGATCGATTGGCACGAACTCGCAGCCGACCGGCCAGACCGGTTTCTCGGCAACGTCCACCCGAACATGGCTGGGCTGCGCGCATTCACCCAAATGTTCATCGACGACATCACGCTCTTTCTCGCCGACCCGCCGAACCCAGAGGTTTCCGGTCGGGGCCTCGCGCAGGCGAATTGTCGGCCGAATCGGTTGACGCCGGCGCCGCGCTGACCCGCCGAGTCCGCCGTCGCAGCGGCAGGTTCAAACAGTTTCGATCAGCCGGTGCGTACCGCCCGGTAACCCTGCGACAATGGAGACGTATGATTTTTGACGGTCACGTCCATCAGTTGCCCGACATCGACCCGATCGAGACCGAGGAGTGGCTCGACAGTCTCGATGCGGTGGTCGACGTGTACGGCAAGAACCGTGCGCAGTACCTGCTCTCGCGGCTCATGGAGCACGCCCGCGCCGGGCAGATCCCGTACCCGGCCACCGTCTCGACGCCCTACGTCAACACCATCCCGCGCGAGCAGGAGCCGTGGTTCCCCGGCGACGAACACATCGAACGCCGCATCCGCGCCTTCATCCGCTGGAACGCAGCCGCCATGGTCGTCAAGGCCAACAAGGCCGCTGACGGCATCGGTGGCCACCTGTCCACCTTCGCCAGTTCCGCGGCGTTGTACGAAATCGGCTTCAACCACTTCTTCAAGGGCAAGGACGACGGCACGCCCGGCGACCACGTGTACTTCCAAGGCCACGCCGCTCCGGGCATCTATGCCCGGGCCTTCCTCGAAGGCCGCTTGAGCGAGAACGATCTCGACCACTTCCGCCGTGAGCTCGGCCGCGACGGTCAGGGCCTCAGCTCCTACCCGCACCCGCGACTCATGCCCGACTTCTGGGAGTTTCCCACGGTGTCGATGGGGCTCGGCTCACTCACCGCGCTCTACCAGGCCCGCTACAACCGGTACCTGCTCAATCGCGAGATCGACGACACGTCGGGCAGTCGCGTCTGGGCGTTCCTCGGCGACGGCGAATGCGACGAACCCGAAACGCTCGGCGCCATCTCGCTCGCCTCGCGCGAGCAGCTCGACAACCTCGTCTTCGTCGTCAACTGCAACCTGCAGCGCCTCGATGGCCCGGTGCGCGGCAACGGCAAGGTCATCCAGGAACTCGAAGCCACCTTCCGCGGCGCCGGCTGGAACGTCATCAAGGTCGTGTGGGGCTCCAAGTGGGACGAACTGCTCGCCCAGGACAAGGACGGCGTGCTGCTCAACAAGATGAACGACACCGTCGATGGCGAATATCAGCGGTACGCCGTCGAAAAGGGCGAGTACATCCGCGACCATTTCTTCGGTCCCGACGATCGCCTCCGCCAGATGGTGTCGCATCTGTCCGACGACGAATTACGCAACCTGCCGCGCGGCGGTCACGACTACCGCAAGCTCTACGCCGCGTACAAGGCCGCCACCGACAACCTCGGATCGGGCCGCCCGACCGTCATCCTCGCCAAGACCGTCAAGGGCTGGACCCTCGGTGAGGGCTTCGAAGGACGCAACTCCACCCACCAGATCAAGAAGATGACCAAGAAGCAGTTGCTCGAGATGCGCGACCGTCTGCACCTCCACGACGCGATCCCCGAGGAACTGGTCGACGAGAAGAACCCGCCGTACATCAAGCTCGGCCCGGACTCGGTCGAGTATCAGTACATGATGGAGCGCCGCAAGGCACTCGACGGGTCGATCCCCAAGCGCACCACGCACGCTCGCAAGCCGATGTCGCTCCCCGATCCCAAGGCGTTCTCCGAGATGTGGGCTGGGTCGAACGGCCAGGAGGTCTCGACCACGATGGGCTTCACCCGTCTCCTGCGCAGTCTCACGCGCGACGAGAACTGTGGCAACCGCATCGTGCCGATCATTCCCGACGAAGCACGCACCTTCGGCATGGACAGCCTGTTCCGCGAGATCGGCATCTACGCGAGCCAGGGCCAGAAGTACGAACCGGTCGACCACGACCTCCTGCTCTCCTACGCCGAGTCGGCCAAGGGCCAGATCCTCGAAGAGGGCATCACCGAAGCTGGCGCCATGTCGAGCTTCATCGCTGCAGGCACGAGCTACGCCACTCGCGGCGTGCCGATGATCCCGTTCTACACCTTCTATTCGATGTTCGGATTCCAGCGGGTGGGCGACCTCATCTGGCAGGCCGCCGACATGCGGACCCGTGGCTTCATGATGGGCGCCACGGCCGGTCGCACCACGTTGATGGGTGAGGGCCTCCAGCACCAGGACGGCCACTCGCTCGTGTTGGCGTCCACCGTGCCCGCCGTGCAGGCGTACGACCCAGCGTTCGCCTACGAGGTCGGCGCGATTGTCGACGCCGGCATCAAGCGGATGTACGGCGGCGGCACCCCGGACGAGACCGACGTCTTCTATTACATCACCCTCTACAACGAGAACTACGAGATGCCCGTGCTGCCCGACCAGGACGGCATCGCCGAAGCCATCCTCGAAGGCCTCTACAAGTGGGCAGATGCACCCGACGGTCTCGACAAGCGGGCGACCATCCTGTTCTCCGGTTCCGCCCAGGGCGCAGCGCGACAAGCTGCCGACGAGCTCGCTGAGCACTACGGCGTCGGCGCCGAACTCTGGTCGGCCACCTCATACAAGGCACTGCGCGAAGAGGGCCTCTCCGCCGAGCGCCACAACAAGCTGCACCCCTCCGGCGAGCAGCGGGTGCCACGCGTCGCCCAGATCCTGGCCGACGCACAAGGCCCGATCACCGCTGTCTCGGACTTCATGGCGGCAGTGCCCGAGCAGGTTCTTCGCTTCTTGCCCGGGCGCACGTTCGTGCCGCTCGGAACCGACGGCATGGGTCGGTCGGACACCCGCGAGGCGCTGCGTCGTCACTTCGAGATCGACACCGGACACGTCGTGGTCGGCGTGCTCTCGGGCCTGTTCCGTGACGGCGTAGTCGATGCAGCCACGGTCGAAGATGCCATCGCTCGCTATGAGATCGACCCCGACGCCATCGATCCGTACATCATCTGATCGCGCATCTGCCGGCGGTGAGAGGTGAGACGACCCGCCAGCCCCAGATCGCACCGCAGCGTCTCGGAGTTCTGCGGTGCGTGCTCGGCAGGTGGGTAGATTGCGCGTGTGGAGGGAACGCTGTACATCACGGGTGACGAGCGCTCCGACCGGCTGCTGAACACCGACGCAAACGCACTGCTGCTCGGGATGCTGCTCGACCAGCAAGTGCCGATGGAGTGGGCGTTCGCTGGCCCGGCGACGCTGCTCGATCGACTCGGGCACCTCGATCCGACGAGGATCGCTGCAACGGACATCGACGATTTCGTCGCGGTCTGCTGTGCAAAGCCGGCCATCCACCGGTTCCCCGGTTCGATGGGCAAACGAATCCACCAGGTGTGTGGCGCACTCACCGAGCACTACGGCGGTCATGCCACCAACATCTGGACCGATGTCGCTGACGGCTGCGAACTGTTCAAGCGGCTGAAGGCACTCCCCGGGTTCGGCGACGAGAAGTCGAAGATCTTCGTGGGTGTCCTCGGCAAGACCCAGGGTGTCACCCCCGACGGTTGGCGCGAAGCCGCGGGGAAGTTCGGCGACGACGAGCCACGTTCGGTCGCCGACATCACCGACGAGAACTCCCTTGCGACCGTTCGTGACTGGAAGAAGGCGCAGAAGGCCGCCAAGAAGGACAAGCAGGATCGCCCGCTTCCCGAGTGACTCAGCCCGAGTGACTCAGCCCGAGTGACCCAGCCCGAGTGACCCAGCCCGAGTGACTCAGTGAGGCCACTGCTGGCCCGCTCTGCGTCGTTCGAGCAACCGAGTCGGCGCTCCGGCCACACCTTGGACGAGCGCGCGAGCGTGAATCCGCCGCGGCTGATGCCGGAGGCGACGGATCGACAACCAGAGCGCTGCAGCGATGACTCGAGTCGATCCGAAGCGGAACGCGACCCACAGTCTGTTGCGGTCCTGGATTCGACGGAGATCATCGCCGAGGAGCACCGCTGAAGCTCCGACGGCGTGCGTGACCACGCTCGTCGTCGCACAGTGAAACGCCCAACGACGTTCGGCGCCGCGCAGGGACAGGTCGACGTCTTCGTAGTACAGGAAGTACCGCTCGTCGAAACCGTCGAGGTCGTCGATGAACGCTGCGCTGAGGAGCACCGCTCCCCCGGAGAAGAGCTCGATCGGACCCGACGTGTTCCAAATAGGGCCGTCCGGTTCTCGGTAGCCGATGTCGGTCCCGGCGCCGGTGTGATCAAGGACGACTCCCACACTGTTGACCAGGGCGGGTTCGGTGCCGGAGATGAGCAGCTTCGGTTGGACAGCACCGATACGTTCATTGCCGTCGAGGACCGCCTTCAAGGGGCCGAGCCAGCCTGACGAGACGACGACGTCATCGTTCAGCAGTGCGATCATGCAGTTGTCACCCAGCCGCTCGATCACGTACCGGAATCCGGCATTGGCGGCCGCTCCGAAACCCAGATTGTCGACGTGCAGCGCACAGTCGACGCCGCCGCCGTACGCCTCGCTGTCGACTGTCTCGCCGACACCTGCGGTGTTGTGCCCGCTGTTGTCGACGACGACGACGAGATCGACGTCGCCGGCATTCACCACCGCTGCGACACAGTGCCGAACCATGGCGCCGGCGCCTTCATGGGTGGTGATGACGACGCCGACGGTCACGTCGTCGACACGTGTTCGACAAGGCGCCGCAACCCGACGTCGAGCGGCGTCCGTTGGCGCTCGGGCACACCGGCAGCCCAGGCCGACCGGACGTCGCCGAGTCGGTAGGCACCAGTGATCTCAGGCGTCGGTGCCCCGGCCGCTGCTGCAATCACGTGCGCTGCCTGCTCGATGGTCGATCGGACGCCGCTGCCCACGTCACACAGGCCGTTTTCGATGCCGCCAAGTGCTGCAACCAGTTCGTCGACGACGTCATCGACGTAGACGAAGTCACGTCCGATGTCGCCGTCCTCGTAGACCGAGATGGTCTCGCCAGCACTGGCCTGTACGGCGAAGTAGGTCAGCACTCCGGTGTAGGAGTTCGACGGCGACTGTCCCGGACCGTAGACGTTCTGCAACCGCAGGATGCGTGCTGATGACTGCATGGCGGTGCACCAGGCGGTGATCAGATGCTCTTGGGCCAGCTTCGTCGCGGCATAGATGTTCGTCGGGCGCGGCTCGGTGTACCCAGCCTGATTGGCCAACGGCGTCGCACGCGCTCCGTGGGTCGGTGCGGGCGGGTCCCAACGGCCAGCTGCGAGATCGAGTGGCGACCGCTGAGCAGGGTAGAACGTCGACTGATCGCCTTCGTCGCGCCAAGCGCCCTCGCCGTACACCGCGCGCGACGACGTGAGGACGATCCGGTCGGGAACATGATCGGCCCGGCTGCAGGCGTCGAGGAGGTTCGTGGTGCCCACGACGTTGACGCTGCCGTGCCGCGACGACTCGGCCAGCGACTGCCCGGTGCCGGTCTCGGCCGCGAGGTGGACAACGGTGTCGGGTCGCGTGATGCGCACGATGGCGTTCATCGACGGGGCGTGGGTCACGTCGATGGCGTGGTGCTCGACCCCCGCTGCAAGCGCATCGATCGCTGACGAGTCGGGGTGGACCTGCGGGTGGAGGTAGTCGGCGACGACGACTCGGTGGCCCACGGCGGCGCATCGCTGCACGAGACCGCTGCCGATGAAGCCACACCCACCGGTGACGAGGATCGTCTGGGGGATCTGAACTGCTTCGGCCGGCATGGCGCCGAGTGTAAGGGCTGACCTGCAGTGACGAGGGTTGCCTACACTTCACGCTGTGGAGCCAACCGAACCCGATGTCGACGAGCTCCGCCGCGAGATCATGCGTCTTGGCTCTGAGCTCGACGATTGCGAAGCAGCCACGCGCGCCGCACAAGCAGAGCAGGGCGAACTCCGCGGAGTCATCGCCGAGATGCGTGTCCAGCTCGGCCGAGCGCGACAAGCCCAGGACTGGGCCGAGACCGGCGGCCCGACCGTGCGCGAACGAGTTGAACTCTGGTGGTCCGGCGATGTCGGGACGGCATGGCGCAGCGGCGTCGCCACGGTGCGGCGCTCGATGGGTTCCGTTCGCCGTCGCCTGCGCAGTGTCGGGCAGTCGCGCTCATCGGTATGACTCCTCGCTTCTCGGTACTCACTGCGGTGTGCGATCCGCCCATTGCGGTCCTCGAGCGGTGTCTGGCTTCGGTACGGGAACAGGACTCCGACGATTGGGAACACGTCGTCGTCGACGATGCATCGACCGATCCTGCAGTGCGCGACGCTCTCGTCGACGCCGCTGACGACTCACGCGTGACCGTCGTGTTCCGCCCACGACGAGGCGGCATCGTTGCAGCGAGCAACGATGCACTCGCTGCAGCGAGCGGCGCACTCGTCGCGCTTCTCGATCATGACGACGAACTGGCTCCCGCTGCGCTGTCGACGATGGCGGCAGCGTTCGGCACCGACGATGACGGCAGCGAGTGTGACGTGGCATACAGCGATCACGATCTGATCAGGACCGACGGCCGTCGGGGCGAGCCGTTCTACAAGCCCGACTTCAGCCCTGAGCGCCTGCGTCATCAGAACTACATCACGCATCTGCTGACCGCTCGACGGTCACTGATCAACGAGGTCGGTGGCTTCCGGGCCGGGTTCGACGGGGCACAGGATCACGATCTGGTGCTCCGCTTGACCGAAGCGGCACGACGCGTCGTCCACGTGCCCGAGGTCCTCTACCACTGGCGGCAGGTGGCCGGAAGTGTCGCGCTCGACCCGTCGGCCAAGCAGTACGCCTACGAGAACGGTCGGCGCGCTGTCGAGGACCATTGCCTGCGCTGCGGCATCGATGCCGACGTCGACCTCGGCGGCGACCTCGGCACCTTCGTCGTGCGGCGTCGGGCCACTCGTCCGATCACACTGCTCGTCGCTGCACCGCTGCACACCGGAATCGTCTGGGGCCGGGAGCGTCACCACCTCACCAGGTTGGCGACGTCGATCGCAGCACTTGCGCGACGGTCGGTGATCGACGTGATCATCGCGGTCCCTTGCGGTGGCGAAGCACTCGCTCGACAGCTGCTCGCCGATGCCGCATGTCCTGCCCATGTCGTCGGAGCAACTGCAGCATCTGCTCTCTGGCCGGCGGCGCTCGACGCGCTCAGCACCAGCACCGGCATTGCGAACAGCGTCGTGATTCCGCTCGTCGAGTCAATGCAACTCGACGAGCACCGCAACGACATCACAGGGCTCGCAGCTCATCTCGCCAGCGCCGACGTGGCCATCGTCGGCAGCACGCAACTGCAGAGCGACCGGACGATTCGCCACGGCGGCTTCATCACCGACCATCTGGGCACGCATCCCATCCTGACCGGTTGGGCTGGCTCGCACCCAGGACCCGGGCGCCTGATGCAGGTGGCGCGCGAAGTGGGCGCTGTCGACATCGTCGGCGCAGCGATGCGAGCCGCCGACTTCAGGGCGATCTGCGCCGGCGCCGCCAACAACGCTGCCGCCGGCACGGATGTCGACATCGCGTCGATCGGCCCCCTGTTCAGTGTCGAGCAGCGCACCGCCGGGTCGCGAGTCGTCTGGACCCCGCAGGCTTTGTGGTATCGCTTCGAACCTCCGCCGACAGGCCTGGCGTCGGTCAGTGCGACAGACCCGTACTCGGACCCGAACCTGGCCCCTGGTCGCGGCGACTGGCTCGAACTCCCAGGCCGAGGCGGCGCAACCTCCTACGACCTCGACGAGTCCGGCCAACGCATCTGGAGCTGAGCGTCGCCGAGCGCCACGTCGTGGTGACAGTACGCTCGGCGTCGCATGGCAGACCGATCTCAGCTCGTCGCAGCAGTCTTCGTCCGCGACCTCACCCACCGGCACGCACCGACCGTTCGATCACTGCTGCTCGCCGGACTCGACCGTGTCGTCATCGGCTCACCCGACGTCGCGCACTCGGCCGACTTGCTCTTCGATGATCGGGTCGAAGTCGTTCCTGCGAGGAGCGTCGCCTCGTTCGTCAACGAGGTGTCCAATCGCTTTGGCTGCACCGTGATCGCCTGCGATGAACCAGTCGTCGTACCACCTGATGCATTCGGCCCCGCCACCGCGCTGATCTCGGGCGATCCGCGCATCGCCACGGTCAACGTCTGGTGCAACTACGCCGGATATCTCAGCTTCCCGCACCTCAACGTGCTGTCCAGCCATCAGCAAGGCGACCTCGACGAACGCAGCGGTACCGCTCGACTCCGCACCCGTCAGCCCGCGGGGACGCCGGTGTCGATCCCCCTGGCGCGCGGGCCTGTCGTCTGCATCGCACGCTCTGCACTCACCGCCTGCGGCCCACTGACCGACACTCCGTTCGACGATCTTTCGGTGACGATTGCTGAATTCGGTCTGCGGAGCGCAGGTCGCGGATTCGTCTCCCTCCACGACCCCACCACCTACGTGACACGACCGTTCGACCTCGCTGAGCCGACCGGTGATGTGGTCGATCGTCCAGACGTGCGGGCCTGGATGCACGAGCGTCATCCGATCTTCGCATCGGTGTTCGATGCCCAACGCGTTGACCCCGACAGCCCTGTCGCCACGGCGCACGGCGCTGCTCGCGCTCAGGCGATCGGCCTGCAGGTATTGATCGATGGCAGCGTGATGGGCGCCCTCGAGACCGGCACACAGGTGCAGTTGATGAACCTCGTCGCCGCGCTCGCGAAGCGTGACGACGTCCATCGCATCGTCGTTGCGATGCCCGGCCCGGTGCCGCCGTACGCCGCTGCTGCATTCGCCTCACCGAAGATCGAGCCGCTTGAGACACCCGACGGGTCGATCCCGCTCGACGCTCGTTTCGACGTGGTACACCGTCCGTTCCAGCCTGATCGCCCGTTGCCATGGAGCATGTGGCGCCACGTCGCCCGCCGAGTGATCATCACCGTGCAAGACCTGATCGCCTACCGCATCGGGCAGTATCACTCGACTCCGGAGCAGTGGCTCGGCTACCGCACCAACATGGCGACAGCAATGGCGCAAGCCGACGGGATCGCCGTCTTCCTCGACGACGTCGCCGACCAGATCGCCCTCGAGCGGCTTCCGGTCGACCCGTCGCGAATCGGCCCCGTGCCGTGTGGAACCGACCACTTGACCGGCCAGGAGCCGGCCAGCCCGCCGGCACCGTTCCTCACGCCGGAACTCGCAGCGAGCCGCTTCCTGGTCGTGCTCGGCACGAACTACGCCCACAAGAACCGCGACCTCGCAGTACAAGCGTGGAACGAACTGCGGCGGCGCGCCGAGAGCAGCAGCACCGGCGCACGCAGTGTCGGCGGCGACCACAAACTCGTGGTCGTGGGCGCACACGTGCCGTTCGGGAGCTCCCGACACGCCGAAGCCCACGCGCTGGGCGTCGACGATGACGGCGTGATTGCCCTGCTCGACGCCACGTCGCAGGAGCGCAACTGGCTACTCCGTCACGCTGACGTCGTCGTCTATCCCACCAGCGCCGAAGGCTTCGGGCTCGTCCCGTTCGAAGCGGCCCGGTTCGGGACGCCGACCGTCTCGGTCAACTTCGGCCCGCTCGCCGAGGTTCACGCCGACCCACCCGTTGCAGCCGCATCCTGGAGCGCCACTGACCTGGCCGATGCAATCGCTGCACTCCTCGACGATCCCGACGCAGTGGCCGCATCGATCGACTCGACCCTGCAGGCCGGCACGGCGTTCACCTGGGACCTCGCCGCAGAGAAGCTCGTCGACCTCTACCGGCGAGCGTTAGCCTCGCACCCATCGCCCGCGCGACCCGCTGAGGAGCCTCACCCATGACCCAGACGACGACCCCCACAACCGGTGACACGACGACCGACGCTGCACAGCGCTCCGGAGCGAACACTCCCACCGTGACCGAGTCGCTTGATCGACTCTCACTCGAACAGGCGTTGATCGACGTCGAAGTCGCGAACGCACGGGTGATCGACCTCACCGCACGCCTGTCCGAATCCCACCTCGAGGCACAGCAACTGCGCCAGCAGACCCTCGAGCTCACCGCAGCGGCAGCAACCGCGGTACCCGCAGTGCCCGCGAGCGGTGGCCTCCGGGCACTGGTCGCTGGACCCATCAAGGCTGTTGCCCGCCGTGTTCTGCCGTTGAGTGTCCGCATTCGAATTCGCACCGCGCTCGGATGAGCCGTCCGCGGGTGCTGCTCGCACTCACCGTGTACAACGGCCGTGCGGTCGTGCCCGCCGCCCTCACGTCGGTCGCCGGCCTCTCGCATGCCATCGCCGACATCGACGTTCTCGTCCTCGACGACGCCAGCCCTGAGCCGGGTTTCAGCGCGGAGGTCGAACGCCTGTGCCAGCGCCTCGGGCACGGTTACTACCGATCGCCTCGCAATCTGGGGATTCCCCGCAACGTCAACCTGGGTCTCCTGGCCGCGCTCGACGGCGGGTACGACTACGTCATCATCTCGAACTCAGATGTGATCTACAGCACGATGGCCGTCGACCAGCTCGTGCTCACCGCGCAGACCGACGCCCGGATCGGATCGGTCACGGCGTGGAGCACCAACGTGTCGATCTACTCGATTCCCAACTCGGCACCGAACGATCACCTGCAGCACCAGGCCGTCACCGACGAGGTCGGTGAGGCGCTGCGCGACGACTTCGGCTCGGTCGCCGTCGACATCCCTGCCGGCATTTCGTTCGCGATGCTCATTCCCACTCCGGTGCTGCGGGTCGTCGGCATCATGGACCCGGTGTTCGGACGCGGCTACTGCGAAGAAACCGACTGGTCGCGCCGCAGCGTCGAGGCAGGTTTCCGCCTCACCCTCGGTATCGGGGCATTCGTCTACCACGCCGGCGGCGGGTCGACCGAGGCTGCGGGTCTGCTGCAACCAGGCCAGACCACAGTCCCGGGCAACGAGGCGATCATCGACATGCGCTATCCCGATTTCCGTTCAGTCGTCGGAGAATTCTTCGATGCCGGAACCATGCCCGACCTCAACGCACGCGCACTCGAGGCCATCATCGGCCGGGCCAGTCGAGAACACGGGTACCGGCTCGCGGTGGGTCTGCGACCGCAGTCCAGCAATTCGGGCGACCCGCACACCAGGACGATCGGTGACCGCAACGGTGCCGCCGGGGCGCTCGACATCGATGTTGTGCTGCACGGTCATCGGAGCAGCAGTGCTGCGGTCACCACGAGTGTCGCCGGGTTCACCTCGACGTTCACCACGTCAGCCGATCAAGCAGCCGAGATGATCCGCACCGCTCACGGTGTGCCCCTTTCGGTTGACGTCTTCGACATCGGCGTACCCGCCGAGACCTTTGCTCGATTGGTCGCCGGCGACGACGGTGCGACCGACATCCAGACCCACAGGAATTACCCCGCCCGTGTCTGATCGCCCTCTTGTCTCCTACGCCCCCAACGGTGAAGACATCGTGCTATGGCGTGCCCTTCAGCACCTGACGCCCGGCTTCTTCGTCGACGTCGGCGCCTGCCACCCGGTGGTGAGCTCGATCACCAAACTGTTTTCCGAGCGAGGCTGGACCGGCATCAACGTCGAGCCACTGCCGCACTTGATCGAGGCACTCGACGCCGACCGGCCAGACGATGTCAACCTTGGATATGCGCTCTCGGACACGAACGGCGAGATGACCCTGCACGTCGTCGTCGACGACCTGCAGCGAACCACCCTGTCGGCGTCGTTGGCTGACATGTACCGGGCCGACGGGTTCCGCATCGAGGAGCGCTCGACGCCGGTGCGCACACTCACGAGCGTGCTCGACGAGCACCCACTACCCCGGATCGACTTTCTGAAGGTCGACGCCGAGGGCCTCGAAGACCCGATCGTGCGAGGGCTCGACCTGGTCCGATTCCGACCGCTCGTCATCGTCGCCGAGGAGGGCAGCCACCAGCAGTATGAATTCCCGCGGCTCCTGCGCGAGGCCGGCTACAGCGAGACCCTCTGGGATGGTCTGAACCGGTTCTTCGTCTCCGCCGAAGCCGACGACGATCTTCGTCGCAAGCTCAGCTACCCGGCTTGTGTGCTCGACGGCTTCGCTCCACTCGATCTGTTCGAAGCGCGCCACGACGCTGTCATGGCGACACACCGAGCCTCCGAACTCGAAGCGCACATCGCCGACATTCACGCTTCATCCACGTGGCGTCTCGGCAAGGCCTTGCACGCACCGGTTCGACTGGCCCGACGCCTCACCCATCGGTGAGGGCCTGCTTCCTCGCTTTTTCGCGACCCCGCTTCATCACCGGGTTTTCGATGACGAGGAATGAGAGCAGGCTCACGATCAACACCGACGCCCCTGCCGTCACCATGAGGAGCATCCAGCGCTCGGTCGGCTCTCGGACGGCAATCCCGGAATGCTGGCTGTACACATAGAGCAGCGGCATGTGCCACAGATAGATGGCGAAGCCGAGAACCCCGACGAGCCTCAGTGGTTTCCAGCGCAGCGGAGCTGTCAATCTCGACAAGCCCGAGGTCACCACTCCGAAAACGATCAGACCGAAGCCAACTGCGAGCAATGGGCCTTCGGCGAAACCCAGCGGAATCGTGGTAGCTGGCGCGCCAGCAAGCCCCCATGCGTGCCGGACGAAGATCATCACCACCGCAACGGCGCGAAGCCCATCGAGTGCGTCAATGTTCTTGCCTGATGACGGCGCATGCTCGAAGTGGTGAAACCAGTCGCCACGCTCTCCCACGCCCACGCCCACGCCCACGCCCACGCCCGAGATGCTCACTGAGCCGCCGCGGTACGATTGTCTCGATGACCGCTGACGTTGCAACCTCATGTCTGTTGGACGAATCGTGCCTGTTGGACGAATCGTGTCGATGAGCTGCACCGTTCAAGTCGTCCTGTTCGACAACCCGATCGCCGAACTCCGCCGTCTGACGGCGGGCGTCGGCGCTGCGGTGAGATCGGCTCGTCGCTCATCGGAGATCGCCACGACGACCCTCGTGTTCGGTGACTCTTCGGCGACACCGTCGTTGAGTGATGCCGACGTCGAGTCGTTGCAGACTGTTCTCGGGCCGGAGGTCGAGGTCAGCTACGTCTTCTTCGACGAGAACCTCGGCAGCGGCGGGGGTTCGAATCGTCTGATGGAACAGTCGGACAGCGATCTCGTCTGGGTACTCAATCCCGACACGGTCCCGACGCCGACGGTGCTCAGCGAACTCCTCGCCGCGCTCGAGCCCGACGATGTCGCAGCTGTCGATGCTCGCCAGGTCCCCATCGAGCACCCGAAAGGCTTCGATGCCACGACTGGCGACACCGCATGGGTCGCTGGCGCCTGCCTGCTCATGAAGCGGGCAGCGGTTGCGCACGTCGGCGGCTTCGACGCGCACTTCTTCCCGATGTACTGCGACGACGTCGACCTCTCGTGGCGTCTTCGGCTCGCCGGATGGCGCGTGCGCCACGCTCCCGCTGCCGTCGTTTTCCATGACAAGCGGCTCGGCGCAGACGGCCGGACCGAGGCGTCTGACTTCGAGCACGAGTCCGGCGTTCTCTCCCGCCTCTTTCTCGCACACCGTTACAATCGCCCCGACATTGCTCAAGCCACGCTGCAGTGGGTCGACGAGGGCGGCACCGAAGCGCACCGACGTGCTGTCGCTACCTATCGAGTACGGCTCGACGCAGGCGATGTCCCCGAGCCGTTGCCCGACCCCGACCAGGTGTCGGACCTCGACAGCGACCACTACGGCCCGAGCCGATTCGAGTACTGATGCGCTACGACTTCGGCTATTCCGACGACTCTCCGTACGGGCACATCGTGCGGCTGCTCGACGACCACATCGACAGCGTAGATACTCCCGATGAGCGCGGTCTCGTCATCGACCTCGGCTGTGGGCTCGCAGCGATCGAGGCCCCAGCTGTCGAGCTCGGGTTCAGCTACTGCGGGCTCGACGGCGACGCTGTAACGGTCGATGAGCTCGTCACTCGACGCGGCATCGATGCGCACCTCATCGACCTGGTCGACGTGGCCGGACTTGCCGCCCGCCTCGATGCAGTCACAGCCGGCCGCTCGGTCGCGGCAATCACTGCGATCGATGTCCTCGAACATCTCCCCCGGCCCGACCAGACGCTGCGCGCGCTTCATGCATGGGCGCGCGAACGGGGATCTCCCGCCCTGCTGGTCAGCGTCCCCAATGTCGGCCATGTCGATCTCGCAACCAAGCTGGTGACAGGCCGGTGGGACGTCACCCCGACCGGGTTGCTCGACGAGACGCACCTTCGGTTCTTCAACGATCGATCCGTGAGCGCGCTGATGTCCGGCACCGGGTTCGCTGAGATCGCTCGAGACGACTTCCGGTTGATCTTCAGCGACCAGGCCTGGCCGCCGGACCACCCGGCACAATCACCCGAATCCATGCTCGGGCGGTACCTGCGAACGCTGCGCGAATCGACCGACGAACATGCCGAGACCAACCAGTTCGTTCGCATGTACTCCCCGACCGGCACACCGATCATGGAGTCGCCGGACCGCTCGGTGCTGGCCATCGAGCCGGACCTCGACCGACCAAGCCCCTTCCTTTCGGTGATCACCCGGACCACCGGGAACCGCTCGACGCTCGTCGGTACTCTTGCATGCCTGTCCGGCCAGACCGACGCCGACTTCGAGATCCTGTTGATGGTCAACACCGACGACAGCGACGACCGCGATTCGGTGCTCGACCTCGTTGCCTCGTTCGACGAATCCTTCCGGGACCGGATTCGTGTCGATGTGAGTGATGAGATGCATCGCGTCGCTCCGCTCAACCGTGCACTGGATCTCGCCCGCGGGCGATACATCACCGTGCTCGACGACGACGACTTCGTCTTCGGCGACTGGGTCGAGCAGTTCCATCGCGCAGCCGACGAGCACCCCGGTGCCGTCGTCAGGTGCCGAGCCGTCGACCAACACATCGACACTGTCGGCGGTGGCGCCGACGGCGTCGGGCCTGCCGTGGCGACCTCGGGTTTCGAGGCACCGTACCGGTCGACTTTCGACCTGGCCAGCCACTTCGCTGGCGGCCAGTCACCGCAGGGCACCCTCGCCGTACCGCACGAAGCGTTGGACACGTTCAACCTTCGGTTCGACGAAGCGATGGTCGTGTGCGAAGACATCGAGTTCTACCTTCGAGTCACGAGCATCTGCGGAGTCGTCGACACCGCCACGTTCGGCATGGTGTATCGACGCTGGACCGACCGCTTCGCTTCCCAGCACACGGTGGCGCCCGAGGTCTGGGAGCAGGCAATCCAAGAAATCGTTCGACGATTCGATGCGGGACCCATGCTGATGCCCGCTGGAACCGCCAGCCGCCTCTACCAAACCGCAGCGCAGGAGCGTCAGCTCCATGATCTCGATCTCGGTACGTCGACGCTGTTGCGCCGTGTCGAGGTCGCCGAGCGGAACTGGGCCGCAATCGTCCACGATTTCGTCGGTCTCGATCACCGGTACCGCGACGTTGCGGCCGATCGCGACCGGATGGCGGAACAGATCGCAACCGACGCCGCTGCGGCAGCAACCGCGGCAGCAGCCGCCGCAGCGGTCCCGCTGCATCGTCGCATCGTTCGCCGTGGGCGACGAATGCTCTTCGGGAAGCCATGACGATGCCCACATCCCCCGACGTGCCGACTGACAGCCATGGCGAACTCCGCCAGGAGAACACCGAGTTGCGCACCGATGCACTCCGTCGGCGCGCCGAGGTCCGACAACTCGCAGAGTCGCTCCCCACCGCGGTGAGCCGTCACGCTGTGCTGCGTCAGATGTTGAGCGAGGTGCGACATCATCCCGACAAGGGCGGTGTCGCTCGCCGGGCGGTTGCGAAAGCAGGTCGAGCCCCGCGCAAGGCAGCACGGCTCCTCCGAGACCGAACGTGAGCGCAGCAGTACGCGTCTTCGTCGCTGCCGACGGCAACGAGTTCATGCGTGACATCGCCTCGTGGATCGTCGACGCTGCTCGGCTCACCGGGCGTGTTGCCGACCTGGTGACCAACGAACTCCCGACCGTCGACGGCTCGATCAATCTCGTCGTTGCTCCGCACGAGTTCTTCGAGCTGTTCGACGCCCCGCTCGCTGTCCTGCAGCAGGCGGCTGCAGCGTCGATCTGCGTCGGCACAGAGCAGCCCGACACCTCGTGGTTCCACCTCACCATCGATGCGTGCCGCCGCGGGCTGGTGTGCCTCGACATCAACCCCCACGGCGTCGAAGCGCTCCGCTCCGTGGGCCTCGATGCGCTGCATCTGCAACTCGGTGCCGTGCCGGCAATGATCTCCCCCAAGGCGTCCGCCCGGCCACTGGGTGACCGCCCCATCGACGTGCTGTTCATGGGCGGCCTCGACGACCGGCGCGGCGCAGCTCTCGCCGAGCTCGCGCCATCGCTCCAAGGTCTGCGCACCGATCTCCGGCTCTTCAAGTTCGACCGTCCGGTCGCTGCCGGGAGTCCCGGCGTCGTGTTCGGTGCCGACAAATACAACGTGCTCGCTTCCGCAAAACTGCTTGTCAACGTGCACCGCCACCGAGAGAGTCCGGCTGCGTATTTCGAATGGGCTCGAATGGTCGAAGCAATGGCGAACCGCTGTGTCGTGGTCACCGAGCCGTCGGACACCTCGGCGCCGCTGGTGGCCGGTGAACACTTCATCGAGGCATCGAGTGCCGACATGGGCGACGCGATCAACGCGTTGCTCGACGACGACGAGGCCCATCGACGGCTGGCCGGCTCGGCATTCGAGGCGGTGCATGACGAGCTGAGCCTGTCGAAGAGCCTTGACGTCATCCTGAGGAGTATCGAGGCCGATGTCCTCCCCCGCCTCGACGAGCACGTTGCGACCACCGATCCCACCAGCGGACTGTGGCGGCTCGGTGCGTCGAAGATGCCGGCGCCGCAGCGACTCGGTGCTTTTCGGCCGTACGCGGCGCTCCAGGGAACTGCCAAA
>Ga0115031_1000707_pt1 | contig 24197 bp, 18 predicted proteins | sample Maine_Asex4_meta_FD_87301 | JGI IMG/M metagenome (GOLD analysis project Ga0115031, IMG submission 87301) | Marine algal microbial communities from Maine, USA - Maine_Asex4_metaG | ecosystem: Host-associated > Algae > Red algae > Unclassified | place: Maine, USA | collected 2015-01-05
CATCGGCACGCGCCTGCCCCTGATCGTCGGGACGGGTGCGATCCGGACCGAGGACAGCATCGTCTTTGCCGAGGCGGCCAGGGAGACCGGGGCCGACGCCCTGCTGATCGCGACCCCGCCCTATGCGTATCCGACCGCGCGCGAGATCGCCCTGCATGCGCTGGCCATCGACCGGGCCGCGAACCTGCCGGTCATGCTCTACAACTATCCGGGGCGGATGAGCGTGAACATGGACGCCGAAACGCTCGACCGTCTGGGCCGCTCGCCCAATTTCCGCGCCATCAAGGAAAGTTCGGGCGACCCCAACCGGTTGCACATGCTGGCGCGGGACTATCCGCATATCGCGCTGAGTTGCGGGATGGACGATCAGGCGCTGGAATTCTTCGCCTGGGGGGCGCGAAGTTGGGTCTGTGCGGGGTCGAACTTCGCGCCGGAGGCCCATATCGCGCTGTACCGGGCCTGTGCCGTGGAGGGGGATTTCACCAGGGGCCGGGCGATCATGTCGGCGATGCTGCCGCTGATGCGGGTGCTGGAGCAGGGGGGCAAGTTCGTGCAGTGCATCAAGCACGGCCTGACCCTGCGCGGGATCGCGTGCGGCCCCCCGCGCCGCCCGCTGCAACCGCTGGACAAGGACGACAAGCGGGAACTGGCGGAGGTGATTCGCGTGATGGACATTGCGGTCGCCGCCATCGAGAAGGGGACTTCGCCATGACCGATCTGCTGACCCGTGCCGAGTACAAGGCCATCGCTGCCAGCCTAGATTTTCCCCGCACCGCCTTCATCGACGGGGGATACCGGGCGGGCAAGGGCGAGACGCTGGCCACGGTGAACCCCGCCACCGGCGAGACCATCGCGGAAATCGCCGCCTGCAATGCGGCGGATGTGGATTTCGCCGTGGGCAAGGCGCGGGAGGCGTTCGACAAGGGGGGCTGGGCCACGCTGCACCCCGGCGAGCGCAAGGACGTGCTGATTCGGCTGTGCAAGCTGATCACCCGCAACCGGCGCGAACTGGCGGTGATGGAGAGCCTCGACAGCGGCAAGCCGATCCGCGATTGCGAACAGATCGACATTCCCGAGGCGATCCACTGCATCAAGTGGCACGCCGAAGCCGCCGACAAGCTCTATGGCCGCACCGCCCCGGCGGGCGACGACGCCGTCGCGATGATCGTGCGCGAGCCGGTGGGCGTGGTCGGGGCCGTGCTGCCATGGAATTTTCCGCTGCTGATGATGGCGTGGAAGATCGGGCCTGCCCTGGCGGCCGGAAACTCCGTCATCGTGAAGCCCGCCGAGCAGACCTCGCTGACCGCCCTGCGCGTGGCCGAACTGGCGGCGGAGGCGGGGGTGCCGCGCGGGGTGTTGCAGGTGCTGCCCGGGGACGGGCCATCCGTGGGCGAGCCGCTGGGGATGCATCCGGGGGTCGACATGATCTCCTTCACCGGCTCGACGGAGACGGGGCGGCGGTTCCTGCGCTACAGCGCGGACAGCAACCTCAAGAAGATCGTGCTGGAATGCGGCGGCAAGAATCCGGCGGTGGTGCTGGAGGATGCCGAGAACCTCGACCTCGTGGCCGGGCATATCGTCAACGCCGCGTTCTGGAACATGGGCGAGAACTGTTCGGCGTGTTCGCGCCTGATCGTGCATCGGGGCGTGAAGGACGCGCTGTTGGAGCGGATCGTGGCGCGGCTGCGCGACTGGAAGACGGGCGATCCGCTCGACCCGGCGAACCATCTGGGGGCGCTGATCGACAAGGCGCATGTAAAGAAGGTGTCGGGCTATCTGAAGGCCAAGGGCCGCAAACCCCTGACGGGCGGCAAGGCCAAGGGCGCATTCGTCGAGCCGACGATCTTCGACGGGGTGAAACCGGGCGATGCGCTGGCCCGCGACGAGATTTTCGGGCCGGTCCTGTCGGTGATCGAGGTGGCGTCGATGGAGGAAGCCATCACGGTCGCCAACGACACCGATTACGGCCTGACCGCGAGCGTCTTCACCGCCAATGCCCGCCGCGCGATCCGGGCGGCGCGGGCGATCCGGGCGGGGACGGTGACGGTCAACTGCTATGGCGAGGGGGATATCTCGACGCCGTTCGGGGGGTACGGGATGAGCGGTTTCGGCGGGCGCGATAACGGCCTCGACGCCCATGACCAGTATACCGAGACGAAAACGATCTGGATCGATCTGAGCGATCCGGCGGACGGGGATAATGTGGGATGATGAAACCGACCACTCTCCAGCCCCTGTCATCCCCGCGCAGGCGGGGATCCACGGTGCCGCACACACAGGAGTTCGAAACTGTGGAGAGATGGATTCCCGCCTGCGCGGGAATGACATCGTTCTTGGCTGGAAGAGCGGTGCGATGACCGTCGCAGCGACAGGCAAACACCGCCGGGGCGGGCGCTCCTCCCGCCGCACGATGCGGGAGGATGTGCGGGAGGCGATGCTGCCTCACCTCGTGCGCGGGTTGCCGCTGACCGAGCCGATGTCGCCGGACCAGGTCGAGCGGATCGATGCGGCGTCGATGGATATTCTGGAGAATGTCGGCGTCGTCTTTCGCGACCCCGAGGCTATCCGCGACTGGAAGGCCGCCGGGGCCGACGTGCGGGACGGCGACCGGGTGCATCCGGACCGGGGGCTGGTGCGCGAGCTGATCGCGTCGATCCCGTCCGACATCACCCTGCACGCCCGCGATCCGCAGAAGACCGTTGCGCTCGGCGGGCCGAAATCGATCTTCGTCCCCATGACCGGCGCACCCTACCTGCGCGATCTGGACGACGTGCGCCGCGCGCCGACGCTGGACGATCTGGGCATGTTCCACAAGCTGGCGCACATGGCCCCGGCGATGCATTCCAGCGCGCATCACATCGTCGAGCCGATGGACCATCCGATCAGCCACCGCCACCTGCGCATCACCTATTCGTCGATGAAGCACAGCGACAAGACGTTCATGGGCATGACCACCTCGCCCAGGAACGCCGAGGACGTGCTGGAGATGTGCGCGATCCTGTTCGGCGAGGAGTATCTGGAGACGCATACGGTCGTGACCGGCAACTGCAACGGCAACTCGCCGCTGGTGTGGGACGCGGTGATGCTGGGCGCGATGCGGGCGTTTAACCGGCGCAATCAGCCGGTGCTGTGCTCGCCCTTCGTGCTGGGGGGCGCGAATACGCCCGCCTCCACCGCCGCGTCGGTCGCGCAGCTCAATGCCGAGGCGCTGAGCGCGCTGGCCTATACGCAGGTGGTGCGCAAGGGGTGCCCGGCGATCTACGGGCATTATCTCTCGACCGTCTCGATGGCGTCGGGTGCGCCGATGGCGGGGACGCCGGAGATCAGCCTGATGAACTTCATGATCGGGCAGATGGCGCGGTTCTACGGCGTGCCGTGGCGCACCTCGAACACGCTGGGCGGGTCGAAGGTGCTGGATGCGCAGGCGGGATACGAGAGCGCGACGACCCTGATGGCGGTGCTGATGAGCGGGGCGAACTATATCTGGCACTCGGCGGGGTGGAACGAGGCGGGGATGCATTGCTCGGTCGCGAAGTTCATGCTGGATGCGGAGCAATGCGCGATGGGCTATCGCATGGCGCAGGGCGTGAACTGGGACGATTTCGACGAGGCGCTGGCGGCGGTGCCGGATGTGGGACCGGGCGGGCATTATCTGGGCCACCCGCATACGCTGGAGAAGTTCCAGAGCGCGTTCTTCATGCCGAAACTCTTCGACAACAACGCCATCGGACAATGGGAAGCGGAAGGGTCGAAGGACGCCACCACCCGCGCGCTGGAGGCGGCACGGACGACGCTGGCCGCCTACGAGGAACCGAAACTGGATGCGGGGGTAAACGAGGCGCTGCTGGACTATATCGCCCGGCGCGAGCGGGAGATCCCGGCGGCGGACGCGCTGAACGACACGGCGTAGAACAGAATGCCGCAGGATGGAACGGACCGCGCGGTCCAGCGCTTGTGGGGAGGAGGGCGAACCGCCCACCATCGAAACGCAGGATGACATTCATGGCTATCGACAATCTCACCCAGGTCTACCAGCACATGCTCCAGGACCAGTACAGCGCCAACAAGCAGTCGCTCGACATGACGACCAAGCTGGGCCGCGCGGCGGAATCCAAGGCTGTCAGCGAGGCCCTGATCGCGGGCGCGAACGGGATCACCAAGGGGATGGACGAGGTCGCCTCGCTGTGCGCGACCCACGGGCTGGACCCGACGGGCGAGCACTGCAAGGGCATGGAAGGACTGGTGACCGAAGCACGCGCCCATGCGCTGGACGAGGATTTCAGCGACAGCGACCCGCGCGACGCCATGATCGTCGCCCAGTACCAGCGCATGGTGCATTACGCGATTGCCGGATACGGCACGCTCGCCGCCTTCGCCAACCGGCTGGGCCTCGACGGGGATGCGGCCGTGCTGAAGCGGTGCCTGGACGAAACCTATGACGGCGACCGCCGCATGACCGAGATCGCGACGACGGGCGGCGTGAACGCCGCCGCCGCGTCCTGACACCGGGCGCATGACGGGGGGGCCGGGGGGCGGCGACGGGGGGCCGGGGCCGCGTATCGACGTGCGCAAGCGGCCCTGCGACCCCGGCCCCGCCGCGTGGAACGCGATCCTGCCTCCGCAAGTGCCGCCCGTGTCGCTGGAGAATGCGCGCAAGGCGGACTGGCTGGTGATCGGGGGCGGGTTCGCGGGCCTGTCCGCCGCGCGCCGCCTGCGCCAACTGCGCCCGGACGATCGCATCGTGGTGCTGGAGGCGCGGCGTATCGCGGAGGGACCGGCGGGGCGCAATTCCGGCTTCATGATCGACCTGCCGCACGATCTGGCTTCCGACGATTACGGCGGGACGGTCGATACCGACCGGCGGGAGATCGGGTGGAACCGCGCCGCCATCGGGTTCGCCGCCGACATGGTCGCCGATTACGGCCTGACGCGCGAGGCTTTCGACCCCTGCGGAAAGATCAATGCGGCGGCGACGGAGCGAGGGCTGGCCCATGCCCGGCACTACGCGGCACATCTGGGCCGGATCGGCGAACCTTCCGAAACGATGGACGCCGGGGCGATGCGGGCCGTGACGGGGACGGAGTACTACCTCGGCGGATTGCGCACCCCCGGGGCGGTTCTGCTGCAACCGGCGCTGTACATGCGCGGGGTCGCGGCGGGACTGGGGCGCGAGGGGATCGCGATCCGCGAGAACAGCCCCGTCACTGGATTGGCGCGGGAGGGCGGTGTGTGGTGCGCGACGACGCCGGGCGGGAGCGTATCGGCCCCCGGCGTGATTCTCGCGGTGAACGGGCAGGCGAACGGCTTCGGATTCTGGAAGCGGCGGCTGATACACGTCCATACCTACGGCGCGATGACCCGGGCGTTGACGGCGGCGGAAGTCGCGCGCCTCGGCGGAGCGCCGCGCTGGGCGCTGACCCCCGCCGATCCGATGGGGACGACCGTGCGGCGGATCGACGGCACCGGAGGCGTGCGGATCGTGGTGCGGAACCGTTTCACGCTCGACGGCTCGCTCGGCGTGAACGGGAACCGCCTCGCGCGCGTGTACCGCGACCACGATCGCGCCTTTGCCGCGCGGTTTCCGATGCTGGAGGGGGTCGGGATGGAGTATCGCTGGGGCGGGGCGCTGTGCCTGAGCCGGAACAACGTTCCGGCCTTCGGCGAACTGGAGCCGGGGCTGTTCAGCGCGGTCTGCCAGAACGGTCTCGGGACGGTGAAGGGGACGCTGTCGGGAATGATGGCGGCGGAACTCGCGTGCGATACCGGGTCCAACATGCTGGCGGATTTTCGCGATCAGCCTGCGCCGCGCCTGCTGCCCCCGGACCTGCTGACCCGCATCGGGGCGACGGCGCGCATCCGGTGGCAGGAATGGCGGGCGGGGCGGGATCGGTGAGGGAGACGGTCCTGCCACGGGCGAAATCCGGCTTCGATAGTCCGCGCGCTACTCTGCGAGGCCCCGGATCGTTGTCCGGAGCGGAGTGGGAAAATCCGACGGGGATCACCCCGGCACGAACGCCGCCGGTTCCGGCACCAATTTGTCGAGAACCTTCGCCGACGCGATCACGCCCGGCACCCCTGCCCCGGGATGCGTCCCCGCGCCGACGAAGTAGAGATTCGCGATTTCCTCGCTGACATTGTGCGGGCGGAACCACGCGATCTGGGTGATCCTGGGTTCGAAGCTGAACCCGGCCCCGTAGTATGACAGGTAATCCGCCTCGAAATCGGGCGGGGTCAGCAGGCGGGAGGTGACGATGCTGTCCTTCAGCCCCGGCAGTTTCGTCGCCTCCAGATGATCCGCGATCCGCTGGCGATAGGGTTCGGCCTCGACCGCCCAGTCGATATCGCCGGACAGGTTCGGCACGGGGGACAGGACGTAGAAGGCATCGTGACCCTCGGGCGCCATCGACGGATCGGTCGCGGTGGGGCGGTGCAGGTAGAGGCTGAAATCCTCGGACAGCACCTTGTTGTCGAAGATGTCCCTGAGCAGCGGGCCGTAGCGCGGACCCATCATGATGGTGTGGTGATCGACATCGGGGAACTGGCGGTTCGTGCCGAAATACCAGACGAAGAGACCCATGGAATAGGCGGCGCGGGCCAGCTTCTTCTCGGTCCAGCGGCGACCCTTCGGCAGCAGTTTGGCGTGGGTCCAGGCGGCATCGGCGTTCGAGACGACGATATCGGCCATCAGCGTCTCGCCGGTCGTCAGCCGCACCCCGCGCGCGGTGCCGTTCTCGACCAGGATTTCGGCGGCTTCGGTTTCGAGGCGAACCTCGCCGCCCTGCCCCTCGATCAGGGTGACCAGCGCCCGGGCGAGGGTGTTGGTGCCGCCCATCGCGTAGTGGACGCCCGCCTCCTTTTCCAGGTGCAGGATCAGGCCGAACATGCTGCTGGCACGCAGGGGATTGCCGCCGATGAACAGGGGGTGGAAGCTGAACGCCATGCGCAGGCGCTCGTCCTTTATATGCGCGCTGACCATCGAGTAGATCGAGCGATAGGCGCGGGTGCCGATCAGGTCGGGGACGGCACCGATCATCTTGCCGATCGAGTTGAACGGGCGGTCGACCATCTTGACGAAGCCGACCTCGTAGCATCTGCGGCTTTCCTCCAGCAGGCGCTCGTATCCCGCCACGTCGTCGGGATTGAAACGCGCGATCTCCTCGCACATGAAATCGTGATCGGCGCTGTAGCGCAGTTCGGTGCCGTCATCGAAGCGCACGGTGTAGAAGGGGATCAGGGGCTTGAGCGTAACGTGATCGGCGAGGCGCTCGCCGCACAGGTGGAACAGTTCCTCGAACAGGAAGGGCGCGGTGATGATGGTGGGGCCGCCGTCGAAGGTGAATCCGTCCTGCCTGAACTCGCGCGCGCGGCCCCCGGGCTGGTCGAGCCGGTCGATGACGGTGACGCGGTATCCCCTCGCGCCCAGCCGGATCGCCGCCGCGAGGCCGCCGAAACCCGCGCCGATGACGAGGGCGTGGGGCTGGCCGTTCTGCGGCGTGGCGGAGAGGTCATTCATGGGGGCGGGTTCCGATGTGTGAAGCGCATGGCGAGGCGCACAGCATGGTCATTCCGCCGCCGTCACGCCATGCGCTCGGCTGACGCGGGGGCGGCTCTTGCGCCATATATCCCACCAGTGCCAGAAGATGATCGACAGGCCGACGATGCAGGGCGCGGCCCACAGGATCGGCGACAGCGCCAGTTCGGGGGCGATGCGCACCGCTCCGAACGCGAAGAAGGCCGTATAGACCGAGATGCCCGCGCCGACGAGGCCCTTGAGGTGCTGGCGCAGCCACGCATCGCGGTCCGACCCGTCCGAGAAGATGAACCACAGATTCGTGCCGACGGTGGCGAAGCCGATGGTCGAGATGCCGATCATCAGGGGCTGGGCGAGCAGGACGCCGCGCACGGCGCAGTTGATCGAGGCGACCAGCAGGATCGCCTGCAGCGCCAGATTGCGCCAGTCGCGATTCGCGCGGTGTTCGCGCTTGTTGGCGATGCAGCACAACCCGTACCACACCAGATTGATCGTCAGAATCGCCAGATACAGCATCATCCAGCCGAAGATCCCGGCGATGAACTCCGGCGCGAAATCCATGTGGGGATGCGTGCCGACGGGGTCGAGCAGGGTCGTGCCGCTGATGCCGATGGCCAGCATGCCGACCGCCAGCATCGAAACCGCGAAGACCTTGCCCCAGTCACGGTGCAGGCGCGCGCCCTTGCGGCCCACCACAGGCACCCAGAAGGCGACGAGGCCGATAGAACCGATCAGGATGTGACAGGCCACGAAGATATCGTGCAGCATGTGGATCATGGGGACGTTTCTCTTGCCGTCGCGCCGGGGGCTTAGTACGCCCTATGTCAATTCAGGTTGACAGTGGTGTCAATGCAAAATGACCGACACGCCCTATATCCCGCCCCGCCCGGTGCCCTTGCCCGCGACCCTGTCCCTGCTGCGGGTGCTGTGGCGGCGGGAGGGGGATCTGCTGAATCTGCTGCCCGCCAATGCCTACTCGGTCGCGGCGGGATGGCTGGGGTGGTCGCGGCGGTCGATCCTGATCGTCAACGACCCTGCCGAGGTGCGGCACCTGCTAGCGGACCCGGACGGCCTGTTCCCGAAGAACGACCTGATGACCGGGGCGGTCGAGCCGCTGATCGGGGAGTCGATCTTCGTCTCCTCCGGCGAGACGTGGCGGCGGCAGCGGCGGATGGTGGCCCCGGCCTTCGGCAGCCTGCACCTCGCCGGCGCGTTTGCGGCGATGGAGGGCGCGGTGGAGGATCGGGAGGTCGCGCTGGATGCGGCGGCGGCGGCGGGCGAGACGGTCTCGCTGGACCTGATCATGAGCTGGCTGACGGCGGACGTGATCTGCCGCACGGTGTTCTCGGCCCCGCTGGCACCCGGGGTGGCGGAGGATGTGTACGACGATTTCAAGGTGTTCGAGCGGTCGGCGGCGCATGTGGAACTCAAACGCCTGATCCTGTCGCCTGCCTTCGAGGATATTCCGCAGCACCCCCATGTCTTGGCCGCCTGCGCCCGCATCCGCGAGCATCTGGGCACGATGGTCGATCCGCATCTGCGGGAGGGGGCGGATTTCGACGACATCGCCTCCGCCGTCATCGCGGCGCGGGACCCGGAGACGGGGGAGGGATTCACGCGGGAGGAACTGATCGACCAGCTCGGCGTGTTCTTTCTGGCGGGGCACGAGACGTCGGCGAGTGCGCTGACCTGGGCGTTCTTCATCGCGGCGACCCGGCCCGAGGCGCTGGCCCGGGTGCGCGCGGAAGTGCAGGAGGTGTGCGGCGACGGGCCGATCGCGTTCGAGCACATGCCGAAGCTGATCTACCTGCGCAATTTCTTCCGCGAGGTGCTGCGCCTCTATCCGCCGATCACGTTCATTCCGCGCGTGGCGGTGAAGGATTGCCGGATCGCGGGCAGGAAGGTGAAGCGCGGGGCGATGGTGATGATCGCGCCGTGGACGGTGCAGCGGCATCGCAGATACTGGCGCGATCCGGAGGTCTTCGACCCCGACCGCTGGACGCCGGAGCGGGCGGACGAGATGACGAAGGATGCGTATATCCCCTTCGGCCTCGGCCCGCGTGTCTGCGTCGGGGCGGCGTTCGCGAGCATGGAGGCGGCGCTGATCCTCGCGCGGTTGCTGCGCCGGTACGATTTCGAGGTGCTGGAGCCGGAAGCCGTGCGCCCCGCCGCGCGCCTGACGACCCGCCCCGCCGAAGCGATCCGGGTGATCCCGAGGCGGCGGGGGTAGGGGGAACCGCTCCGCCCGGACGCCGAGGTTCGGCCGCAAGAGACCTGTGCCCGAGACGGCAGGCGGAGCGATGGCCGGAACAGGGGATGGAGGCCCGCCATATCCGGTCCTGTTCGCTTCCCTGCGCGAGATCGCCGGTCATCACGACGACCGAAAGCGGAAGGGTTCGAGGTACTGCCCTCTTTCGGCGGGCCGTGACCCCGGGGGCGGGTCACGCTTCCTGCCCGGTCGCCTGCGCCAGGAAATCGACGCCCTGCGTCTTCCAGAAATGCAGCAGGTCGATGAAGACCCAGTTCTCGGCCAGCTTGTCGCCCGCCCGGCGATAGATGTCGATGACGCGGAATTCGCCGGGGGTATCGCCGCCGGGCATGCCCATGAAGCCGCCCGTGTGCCGGGCGGTGAAATTGGGCCAGCCGAAGAAGCCGCCGTAATGCCCCTCCGCCACCCGCGCGACGTGGCCGGTGCCGGTGCGCTCGGTGAAGCTGGCGCGGAAGGGTCCGGCGTGCTGGCGGGCGTAGCGCGCGATGGTGCAGGTCGCGCCGATCCCCTCGGGTCCCCACCAGACCATGTCGTCGGCCCAGGTGCGGGCCAGTTCCTCCTCCAGCGGCAGGCCGGACCCCCATTGGCCGAGATCGGCGATCATGGCGTTGATGGTGGCGAGAGTCCGGGCACCCTCCCCCGGCGGCTGGGGGGCGTGCAGCAATCCGTCATGGGTGAGGGGGCCGGGCTGGACGAGATGCACGGCGGTCTGATTCGGGAAGGGTCCCTGCCCGGCCTGGCGCATCAGGTGGGGGATGTCGAAATACATCGCCGTCTCGGCAATCTGCCCGCCCTCGACCCGGTGAAAGGTGCAGTAGCGCAGGAAGACCATGCTGCCGGTGGGCCGAATCCCGAGCCACGGGGCATCGAACAGGCCGACGAGGTGGCCCATCGCGGCGACCCAGACGCCTTCGCCCGCCAGACCGTTGCGCCCCGCGAAAAAGATGTCGTCCCGGCGACGGAGACCGGTGAGCGCGGATTTCAGGGGGTGCCAGAACCGGTCGGCAACCGCCTCGCCCCCGTGCAGTTCGCCGAAGGGGTGAAAGCCGCGCCACCGGTAGCCGGGGACCGTATCGGACCCCAGAACCGTGGCGATTGCCGGGCCGTGTGCGGCATCCAGCGCGGCGTGATGCGCCCTGACCACATGTTTCTCGGCCTGGAAATCATCAATGATTTCCGATTTTTCCGCGCGATCGTCCATACCTGCCCCTGTAGAAACAACTTGCCGAGTTCGGCAGAGGATGTCTACCGTGGTTGAACGAGATTACAAAAACACGAATCGATCCGGGGGGATCCTTGGCCGAGATTATCTTATCCGGTGTATCGAAGCGCTGGGGTTCCTTTATCGGAGTCGACAAGTTCGACCTGACGATTCCCGACCGGGAGTTCCTGGTCCTGCTGGGGCCGTCGGGCTGCGGCAAGACGACGACCATGCGCATGATCGCGGGCCTCGAAGATCCGACCGAGGGGGATATCCTGATCGACGGCAAGGTCGTCAACGATCTGGAACCCAAGGACCGCGATATCGCGATGGTGTTCCAGAGCTACGCGCTCTATCCGAACATGAACGTCTACGAGAATATCCGCTTTCCGCTGAAAGTGCGCGGGACGGACCCGTCGACCCATGACGCGAAGGTGCGCCGGGCCAGCGCGATGGTGGAACTGGACGAGTTCCTGCATCGCAAGCCCGCCGAACTGTCGGGCGGGCAGCGCCAGAGGGTCGCGCTTGCCCGGGCCATCGTGCGCGAGCCGAACGTCTTCCTGATGGACGAGCCGCTGTCGAACCTGGACGCGAAGCTGCGCGTTTCGACCCGGGCGCAGATCAAGAATCTCAGCCATGAACTGTCGGTCACGACGATCTACGTCACCCATGACCAGATCGAGGCGATGACGCTGGCCGACCGGGTGGTGGTGATGGAAAAGGGCATCGTCCAGCAGGTCGGCAGCCCGACCGAAATCTACGACAGGCCCGCCAATACCTTCGTCGCCAGCTTCATCGGCAACCCGGCGATGAACCTGATGGAGGGGGTCGTCGAGGGCGGCGTGTTCCGCACCGCGAATACCGAGATTTCGGGTCTCGACGTGCCGAACGGACCGGTGACGCTGGGCTTTCGGGCGGAGGATGCGACGGTGGCCGCCACGGGCGGGCAGGTCACCGCGCCGATCTACACGCTGGAACTGCTGGGCGACGCCACGATGGTCAGCGTGCGTATCGCGGGGGCGCTGGTCAGCGCCAAGGCGGACAAGACCTTCCGCGCCGAGATCGGCGATCCCGTTTCGATCCGCATACCGCCGGATCACTGCCACCTGTTCGATGCCGGGACGGGGGCGCGTATCGGGGGGTGACCCCCGCACTCGAATTCCGGCATCCTGAGCCGGGGCATCGTACCGGATGCGCGCGACACCGGCGCATCCATCGACAAAAGACTGGGGAGAGAACCATGTTTCTGAAGACTCTGACCGCCGCCAGCGTGCTGGCCCTGATGATCCCGACCGTCGCCATGGCGTGCGAAATCGACGCCCGCGTCAGCATCGTCGGCAACGAGTTTCCCGCCATCCAGACGGTCGGGGCGCAGGCGCAGGCCTGCACCGGGGCCGAGGTGACGACGAACCTGACCGCCGACCACCAGAAGATCAACCTCGCCGGGATGCAGGGCGATCCGGCGGAATACACCTCCGCCATCGTCGCCAATTCCTCGATCGTGGCGCTGATGAACGAGGATGTCATCCGCCCGCTCGACGACCTGATCGCCGACCACGGTGCCGACCTGCTGCCGACGCAGATCATCACCGTCGGGGGCAAGGCGATGGCGGTCGCCTTCATGGCGAACGCGCAGCACCTGGTCTATCGCGCCGACGTGCTGGAAGCGGCCGGAATCGAGCCGCCGAAGACCTACGAGGAAATGCTCACCGCCGCGAAGATGCTGCGCGACGAAGGGGTCATGGAGAACCCGCTCGGGGGGTCGTACAAGGGCGGCTGGAACCTGGCGCAGGAATTCAACAACATGTTCCTCGGCACGGGCGGCCAGCACTTCAAGCCCGGCACCGCCGAGCCGACCATCAATTCCCCGGAAGGGGTGGCGGCGCTGGAGATGATGAAGGCGCTGGCCGAGTACATGAACCCCGACTACCTGACCCATGATTCCAACGCGACGAATGCGGAATTCCGGGCCGGCAACGTCGCGATGATGAACATGTGGGGCAGCCGCGCGGCGACCCTGACCGAAGCCGAGGGCGTGCCGCAGGAAGTGGTCGACGGGTTCGCCATCGCCGGGCCGCTGACGGTCGACGGGGGCGAGACCCCGGCCTCGACGCTGTGGTGGGACGGCTGGACAGTGGCCAAGAACATCCCGGACGAGGAAGCGGAGGCGACCTTCATCGCGCTGATGAACGGCATCCGCCCCGCGATCCTGGAGGACGAGGAGGTCGCGAAGCAGGCGGTGTGGCTGATCGACGGGTACGAGCCGACCCCTGCGGCGGTCGGCGTGTTCGAGGCGGCGAAGGCGAAGACGATCCCGTATCCGATGCTGCCGTATATGGGCCTGTTGCATACCGCGCTGGGTAACGAACTGTCCGACTTCATGCAGGGCAAGGAGACCGCCGAGGAGGCGCTGGCCGACGTGGAAGCGGCGTATACCGCTGCCGCCAAGGAACAGGGCTTCCTGAAGTAAGTCACGGGCGGAGGGGGTGCGCCTCCTCCGCCTCTCCCTCATTCGACCGCGAAGGCGACGCCGCATCCGATGAAACATCGCACCTTCTTCTGGTTCTTCCTGCCGACCGGGCTGGCGATGCTGCTTTTCATCGCGGCGCCGATCGTGTCGGTCGTCATGCAATCGATGTTCGCCCCGCACGAGGCGGTATTCGCCGTGGTCGAGAGTTGCGGCCCGTTCGGCTGCACCGAGGAAACCACCATCGACCAGGAGGCGACGCGCGCGATCCGCGAGGCCCAGCCCATCGGGCGGTTCGTGGGTCTCGACATCTATCTCGACCGGGGGCATCTGGCCGTCGCCGAGGTGGGAGAGGCTTGGCGGAATGCGGAAAGCATCGGGGCGTTCTTCTCCCGGCTGGGCAACCTGCCCTTCTATCGCGCGATGGGTTTCACGCTGACCTACACCTTCACCGTGACGCCGCTGCTGATCGTGCTCGGGTTGATGATCGCCCTGGCGGTGAACACGCTGACGGCGAAACTGAAGGGGCTGGTGATCTTCTTTTCCCTGCTGCCGATGATCGTGACGCCGCTGGTCGGATCGCTGATCCTGTTCTGGATGGTGGACAGCCGGGGGATCATCGGGACGTTCGTGCAATGGCTCGCGAGCGACCCGGACCTGTCGCTGAAGGCGTCGACCGGGCTGACATGGATCATGCTGATCGTCTACGGCGTGTGGCACTCGGCACCGTTCGCCTTCGTCGTGTTCTATGCCGGGCTTCAGACCCTGCCGCAGGATCAGCTGGAGGCCGCGCAGATCGACGGGGCGAGCCGCTGGCAGCAGGTGAAATACGTGATCGTGCCGCATCTGATGCCGCTGGTGACCTTCGTGGCGCTGATCCAGTTGATGGACAATTTCCGGGTGTTCGAGCCGATCGTGGGCTTCAACGCCGCGTCTCACGCGACCTCGTTGTCGTGGATCATCTTCAACGATCTGAGCGGGGAAACCCAGCAACTCTCCGCCGCAGCGGCCACCTCGGTCATCACGATCGTGGGGGTGACGATCCTGCTGCTGCCGGTGCTGGTGCGGACGTGGCGCGATTTCCGGAGCAAGACCTGATGGCATCGAAAGCACAACGCGCGCCGGCGGGCCTGAGGCTCGCGACCCAAGGATTCGTGGTCGTCTGGCTGATCCTGGCGGCGTTTCCGTTCCTGTGGACGCTGTGGGGATCGTTCAAGGTCGAACTGGATTTCTTCTCCATCGCCGACTGGACCAATGCCCTGACCGGCGCGAATACCGAGCGCACCTACGGCAGTCCCTTCACCGGGGCGGGGTACGAGGGGGCGTGGGTGCAGGAGGAATTCTGGCGCGCGGTCATCAATACGTTCATCGTGTGCTTCTTCGTCGTCAGCATCTCGCTGACCATCGGCACGCTGGGGGGGTACGCGCTGTCGCGGTCGGGATTCCGGTATACGTTCTGGCTGCTGATCATCGCGCTGATCTTTCGCGCGATGCCGCCGATCACGCTGGTATCGGGGTATCTGCTGCCGTTCTTCGAGTGGAACCTGTGGGGCATCCTGCCGACGACGATCATCGTGCTGGTGGCGATCAATCAGCCGTTCACGCTGTGGATGCTGCACTCGTTCTTCCAGAACATCCCCAAGGAACTGGACGAGAGCGCCAAGGTCGACGGGTGCACGCAGTTCCAGGCGTTCCGCCACGTGATCGTGCCGGTGATGTGGCCGGGGGTGATCACGACGGGGCTGTTCAGCTTCCTGCTCGCCTACAACGATTTCGCCGTCACCACGATGCTGCTGTCCGAGAGCAACCGGACGATGATCCCGGAAATCGCGGCATTCCTCGGCACGACCCAGACCGAGGGCAACGTGATGTTCGCGGTCGCCGCCGTCGTGTCGGCCACGGCACCGCTGTTCATTCTCGTCATGTTCTTCCAACGCCAGATCGTATCCGGCCTGACCGCAGGAGCAGTAAAGGGATGAAGGGCTTCGACCCGAAATTCAGCGATTTTCCCGACTACATCATCGGCATCACGCGCGAGATATGGGAGGATCGCGGAATCGCGACGCTGCACGAGTACTATGCGCCGGACCTCGTCGTGCGCTCGCCGGGATCGGTGGTGCGGGGGAACGAGGGGGTCATCGCGGCGACCATGGCCACGCTGGCGGAGTTTCCGGACCGGGAACTGCTGGGCGAGGACGTGATCTGGTCGGGGTCGCCCGAGGCAGGGATGCTGTCCTCGCACCGCATCCTGTCGACCGCGACCCATACGGGCAGCGGAGTCTATGGCGCGGCGACGGGGACGCGGCTGCAATACCGGATCATGGCGGATTGCCATGCGAAGGACAACGCCATCGACGACGAATGGCTGATCCGCGATCAGGGGGCCATCGTGCGGCAGATGGGGATGGACCCGGCGGAATATGCGCGCGACCTGATCCTGCGCGAGGGAGGGCCGGAGCGCTGCGTGCGGCCCTGCACCCCGGCGAACGATATGGACGGGCCTTACAAGGGGCGCGGGAACGAGGACGAGTGGGGAGCGGCGCTCGGCGATCTGCTGTCGCGGATCATGGGGGCGGACATGGCGGCGATCCCCGATATGTACGACCGAGCCGCGCAGGTGGAGTATCCCGGGGGCGTGACGGGCCACGGGACAGCGGCGGCGGACCGGTTCTGGATGGGGCTGCGCGCGGCGTTTCCGGGTGCGGAATTCGAGATACACCACCGGATCGGCCGCGACGATCCGCATATGCCGCCCCGGGCCGCGATCCGCTGGAGCCTGACGGGGACCCATGACGGCTGGGGCGATTTCGGGCGCCCGACGGGGGCGGAGGTGCATGTGATGGGGATCACCCACGCCGAATTCGGGGCGGTGGTTCCGGGGCGGACGAGGCTGCGCCGGGAATGGACGCTGTTCGACGAAACGGCGGTCTGGAAGCAGATACTTCTTCATACGGGTGATTCATGACGCCGCAGGACATGGAGGCGCGGATCGTGCGCTACGGCGATCTGAGGGCGTGCAGGACGGCCTTCATCGATGCGCACACGCCGGGGAGCGACCAGAAGGAGAACTTCACGATCATCGGCGGCGGGGTCAGCGAAAGCCCGGACCAGCACGTGCACATCGCCATCCCGCACGGCTTCAATATCGGCGCGGCGGGTCAGCCGCCCCGGTGCCGCAACTCGCTGCATTCGCACCGGACGGCGGAGGTGTTCTTCGTCCTGTCGGGGCGGTGGCGGTTCTTCTGGGGGCGCTGGGGGAAGGCGGGCGAGGTGGTGCTGGAGCAAGGCGACATCATCAATATCCCCACCGGCATCTTTCGCGGGTTCGAGAATATCGGCAGCGGCGAATACGGGATGATCATGGCGATCCTGGGCGGGGACGATGCCGGGGGCGGGGTGATCTGGGCCCCGCAGGTGATCGAGGATGCCCGGGATCACGGGCTGATCCTGTCGGAGAAAGGCACGCTGTACGACACGAAGAAGGGGCAGGCCCTGCCGGACGGAGTGGCACCGATGCCGGTGCTGACGGACGAGGCGCTGAAAGGCTATCCGGAACCGACGGCCGCCGATGTGGTACCGGGCCATGTGGCGCGGTACCGGGATCTCGTGGCATTGGCGGACCCCAGGCCCGTGAAGGTGATCGGCGAACACGGGAAACTGCGGGACAAGCCGGGATTCGAGGTCGATCTGGTCACGCGCGGTTCGGCGACGGCGGCGATGCATCGGCACGACCGGCCTTCGGTCCTGATGCCGGTACGCGGGCATTGGCGGGTGTGCTGGGACAGAGGCGAAACAGTATTGGCCCCGGGCGACACGATGAGCGTACCGGAGAACCTGGACCATTCGGCGGTGCCGTCGATGGCGGGGGAAGCGGCGTTGTATCACATCGTGGGAACGGACGATCCTGCCGGGCCGACCTGGCGGGGATAAGCGCAAGAGGGGCATTGGAACGGGAACGGGTCCGGCACGTTGACGGGGGGTGTAGAAAAACGGAGATACCCCATGCCAGCCCTTTTCCTCGGTTCGATCGGCGTTCTTGCCGAAACCTCCCGCCTGCAACGCGATGCCTTCAACGCTGCCTTTCGGGAGGCGGGGCTGGACTGGCACTGGTCGGAGGACGCCTATCGCGGGATGCTCGGTGATGCCGGAGGGGAAAGACGGATCGCGGGTTACGCCGAAGCGCGCGGCGAGACGGTGGACAGCGTCGCCATTCACGCGCGCAAGAGCGCGCTGTTCCAGCAGCGTCTGGCCGAAGGGGTCGAGACGCGAAACGGGGTGCGGGAAACGCTGGAGGAGGCGCGGGGCAAGGGATGGAAGACCGCTTTCGTCACGACGACTTCCCCCGCGAACGTCACGGCGATCCTGGAGGCGACGGGCGTGGCGCGGGGTGATTTCGACCTGATCCTCGACGGGGATCAGGTGGCGCAGTCGAAACCGGACCCGGCGGGGTATGCTCTGGCACTGTCGCGGCTGGGCATCGGGGCGGGGGATGCGGTGGCGGTCGAGGACAATCCGGACGGTCTGGCAGCGGCGCGCTCGGCGGGAATACCCTGCATCGCCTTTCCGGGAGCGTTGCACGATGCGGCGGCGTTCGACGGCGCGCGGGCGGTCATCGACCGGATGACGATGGATGCAATCGAGACGGGGTGAAGCACCCCGAAGGAAAGAGGGAACTCAATGGCTGTTCGCACTACGCATGTCGGCTCGCTGCCTCGCACGCAGGAGGTGGTCGATTTCATCTTCGCGCGGGAGCATGGCAAGGACTACGATCCCGGGGCCTTCGATGCCTGCATGACCGCCGCCGTGGCGGAGACCGTGCGCAGGCAGCACGAGGCGGGGGTGCAGATCGTCAGCGATGGCGAGACGTCGAAGATCAGCTATGCCACCTATGTCAAGGACCGGTACACCGGGTTCGGGGGGGACAGCCCGCGCAATGCCCCCGCCGATCTGAAGAAATTCCCCAGCTTTCTCAAGCGCCTGGCCGATGATGGCGGGACGCCGCAATACGCGCGGCCCATGTGCATCGGGCCGGTGGCCTCGAAGGGCCAGGGGGAACTGGAGAAGGATATCGCCAACCTGAAGGCCGGGATGACGGCGCAGGGGGTCGAGCGCGGATTCATGAATGCGGCGTCGCCGGGGGTGATCTCGCTGTTCCTGCAGAACGATCACTACAAGACGCGCGAGGCGTATCTGGCCGCGCTGGCCGAGGCGATGAAGACGGAGTACGAGACGATCGTGGCGTCGGGGCTGGATCTGCAACTGGACTGCCCGGATCTGGCGCTGTCGCGGCACATGCTGTTCAACGACCTGTCGGACGACGAGTTCCTGAAGATTGCCGCCGGGCATGTGGAGGCGCTGAACCATGCGTTGCAGGACGTGCCGGAGGAGAAGGTGCGCATCCATATCTGCTGGGGCAATTACGAGGGACCGCATGTCTGCGATATCCCGATGGCGAAGATGTTCGACACGCTGATGTCGGCGAAGGCGCGGTATCTGCTGTTCGAGACGTCGAACCCGCGCCACGGCCACGAATGGACCGTCTTCCGGGACCGGAAGGCGGATATTCCGGACGGGAAGGTGCTGGTGCCGGGGGTGGTGGATACGACGACGAACTTCGTCGAGCACCCGGAACTGGTGGCCCAGCGCATCGCGCGCTTCGTCGATATCGTGGGGACGGAGCGGGTGATCGCGGGGTCGGATTGCGGTTTCGGGACGTTTGCGGGGTTCGGCGCGGTCGACCCGGAGATCGCCTATGCGAAGCTGACGGCGCTGTCGGAAGGAGCCGCGCTGGTCTGACGGGCTGCGGAACGAGCAACGGCGGGGCGGTATCCACGCCCTCCCCCCTCCCGCCCCCCGGGTAGTGATGGCGTCACCGGATCACGGGTCGGCCCGGGTATCGGGCCAGCGGGATGCCGGGGGCAGGGGCTTGCCGAACAGGGATGCGGGGGCTATCGGCGGCTCGCCCTGGATTTCGCTGAGCGCGGAGCGGATCGGGATGACGCGGGCGAAATGGCGAGGCTGGCCGTCGAGATGCATGGTCGAGGCCCCCATGATGACGGCGACCACCCTGCCCTGACCATCGCGCACGCATCCGCCGGAAAAGCCCCCGACGAGCGGCTCGGGATGATCGAGGATGATCCACAGCCCCGGGGCGACGGTATCGGGGGCGTAGACCTCGCCGTTCACGCGCTCGCGGGCGGTGGCGCGGGCGGGGAAGCCTTCGAGGGTGACGGGACCGGCGGGGAACGGCACGGAGGCGGGGTCGGCCTTCGGGTCGGAGCCGGTGAGGAAGGCGAAATCCGTCGCCTCCAGCGAACCGATGCTGACGAGGGGGGGACCGGAGCTGACGGTTCCCTCGGCGATGACGTGGAAGGCGGTGAGATAGCCTTTGCGCCAGCGCGTGACGCTCCCCCAGGAGAACGACCCATCCCCTTCGAGGAAGACCCGGTCGGTGCAGGGATCGGGGGCGGCGGGCGCAGGCGGTGCGCCGGACCACAGGGCGAGCGCGCCGACGAGGGCGGTGGCGGCAATGGCGGCGGGGATCAGGGAGCGCATGGGAGTCCTTTTTCGGGCGGGTAACGCGGCGCGAGGGGGGATGTCCTCAGCGACGGGCGCGGAAACGGGCGGCGAGGCGGTTGGCGACGATGGCGAGGCCGAAGACGGCGAGCAGGAGGAAGCTGGCGACACAGGCGTGGTCGGCGAGGGTGCCCATCGGAGGCAATCCGCCGACGGTATCGCGGGCCGTGGTTGCGGCATCCCGGGCGGCGGAGACGACCTCGGGCGCGGTGGCGAGGGTGCCGCCGACGCCGATGGTGGCGGCCCCCCCGCCCAGCGCGATCTCGCGCGACCGGGTCAGGGGTTTGAGGGGGGTCGCGTCGGCGAGGTAGGGGGCGGGGTCGCGGCTTGCCTGCTGTTCCTCCATCGCCATCAGGGCCATGGCCTGGGCGATGGTTTCGGGGCCGACGGCGTCGCTGCCCGTCTCGAACCGGATGATGGCGGCGATCAGGCGGCGGGTATGCTCGTAATCATGGGGGATCGGGTCGTACGGGCGGATGCCGACGCGCCGGGCGATGAAGCGGGCATAGGCCGTCTCGGGATTGCGATCCGCCGCCGGTGCCCAGCGCGCGATGATCTGCACGGGGGTCTCCAGCCGGTGGCGGCGGCGGTAGGTATCGAGATTGCGCAGGCCCGCGCGCACGCCCCAGACGGGTTCGGAGAATGCGCAGTAGAGGCCGCCGGGGGTGCGGATCGTGCCGCGCTGGCCCTTCCATGTTCCGCGCGAAAGGGGGCGCAGGGCGCAGGGGTTGTTGGCGCGGAGGATTGCCGGGGCGGTCATGGGCGGACTTCGGCGGGGCGGTCGTACCCGATGTATGGAACCATCGGGTACGGCCCGTGTATCCGCGATGCATACGCAAGAACAGGGTTCGGTATTTCCATGTGAAGACTTCTTCCAAGCAAGGGGTTTGAAGTTTTACCGGCTAAACTGGATGAATCGGGTCGGGCGGGCCGGTGCCTGGACCGGGGTTCGCCGGTGCGGGAACGGCGCGGAAGACGACGGGGATGGAGAAGCAGGCTCGCGGTCCCCGGATCAGGCGATCCGTATCGTGGCGACGGGACCGGGGCCGGTGACGGCGGATATCTGGGCGACGCCGACCGTCAGGGGCGAGGCGGTGGTGCGGGGCCATGCGTGGGCGGGGGCGGAGGTGGTCGCTTCATGGAGAACTGTGCCGCCGGACGCGACCGTCACGCGATAGGCCTCGCCCTCCTCGCCCAGGGGCGGTTCGACCTGCCAGTTGTCGCCGCCGGTTCGGGTGCGGCGCTGCCAGGTCAGGTGCAACGTATCGCCCTGCACGCGCGCGCGCAGGTGGGCGGGGGCGTAGGGGCGGTGGCCTGCGGTGCCGGGGGTGTGGGTGGTGGCGCGGTAGGTCTGCGCATCGTAGGCGAGGGTCGCGGGGCCGTGGCGGATATGGATTTCGCGGGCGATGTCGTCGGGGGTCAGCGGCAGGCGGTCGAGCGCGCGGTCGATGAGGACGAAGCGGGTGCCGGGCGGCAGGGGCGCGATCAGCGGCTCGGTCCCGGCCTGCCCGCGCAGGATGCCGGTCAGGCGATAGGTGCGGGGGGCGATCAGGGCGGCCCCCCGGAACTGGACGATCTCCCACGCGCCGGAGGGGTGGCGGAGGGCGGCGGTGTTGGCACCGGCGAGGGTGGCGAGGCGGTCGGCGGAGATCAGCGCGCCGCCCGCGAGGGTGACGTCGGTGGCGGTATCGCTCCAGCGGAACGGCGCGCTGGGGGGCAGCGGCGTGGTCAGGCGGCCCAGCGTGGCGGGGGCGCTCAGCGTGAGGGCGGGGGTGAATCCGGCTTCGGCGGGGGAGGTGTAGACGGTGATCGGGGTCCACGGGCTGGCGAAGGCGGCGATCAGGGGGGAGGACGGATCTTCGGTGCCGCGCAGGAGGGGGATGTCGAGAATTTCGACCAGCGCCGGGACGGCGAGGGGGAGCGGGGACGGCTCGGGAGCGTCGTCGGCATCGTCCGCCGGGGCGTAGAGGTCGGGGGCGACGCGGGTAGCCTCGATCCGGCGGGATTCGGCCTCCTCCAGTCGCGCGATGCGGTGGGGGAGGATGCGCCCCCCTACGTCGAGCGCGATGGTATCGCCCGGCTCCAGCGCGAGGCGGGACGGGGGGAGTGCGAGGGCGGCGGTATCGCGGGCGATGCGCGCCTCGGCCAGCCAGCGGCGGGCGGCGGCGCGGGCCTTGCCGCCGGACAGGGCAATGGCCTGGTCGGATTCCTCGATGCGGGCGCCGAGGGCGGGGTGATGCGTGACCTCCGCCGTGCCGCGCCGGTATTCGGCATCGGCGCGGATATGGCCGAGGCGGACGGCGGTGGGCAGGTCGGTTTCTTGCGCCCGGGTGAGCGAGAAGGCGTCCCCCTCCCCTTCCGCGACGAGATCGGCTTCGGCGAGGGTGGCGACGGGGGCCGCGCCGCGCGGGACGAAGCGGATGAGGCCGTCCGACTCCACGGCATCGAACCCGAAGACCAGCATCAGCGGGGCGAGGGCATCGCGGGCGCTGAAGGTACGGTCGAGCGTATAGCCGTCGACGAGGGCGTGCAGGCGGCTGGCATCGATGCGCGTCTCGCCCGCCTGCGCGCAGAGTTCGGCGACCAGTTCGGCGAGGGGGGCGGCGTCGAGGCGGCCGGTGATCCAGTGGCCTTTCTGCCATGACGGACCATCGGTCCAGACGCTGCTGCGCAGAGGGTAGTCGGGGTAGGGGCGGGTGTCCCAGGTCCAGACATAGGTGCGCTCGACGAGGGGGTCGTCCTTCCAGTGGGACAGGAAGGCCTGAAGATAGCGGCGCTGCATGGCGTCGTCGCGGATGCCGCGCGAGTGGTGGGGATAGGCGGATTCGCTGGATTTGGGGTCGTGGAAGACGTTGGGCTGGTTTGCGCCGAGATCCACGGCGGGGCATCCGGTTTCGGTGAAGCGGATCGGTTTCGACCCGGGAACCCAGGCGGTGGGACTGGCCGCGCGGATGCCGCCGGGGCGGTCGTGGTGGGGGTTGGACCACCAGTCGCGCAGGGCCTTGACGCCGTAGACCCAGGGTTCGGCGTGCGCGCCGTCGGTGATGGGGGTGCGGAGTTGCGCGGCGCGGTCGGCGGGGGTGGCGTAGAACCAGTCGGCCCATTCGCCACCCTCCACATTGGCCCCCAGATACGCGAGATCGTATTCGCTGTCGGCGGTGGCGGCATCCAGATGGTCGCGGCCCGGTCGCCAATCGGCCAGCGGCAGGTAATTGTCGATGCCGATGAAATCTATGGCGGAATCGGCCCAGAGAGGATCGAGATGGAAGGCGACGGTGCCGTCGGGCAGGCGGTGGTTGGCGTATTCGGACCAGTCGGCGGCGTAGCTGATCTTCGACGCGGGCAGGATGGCTTTCACGTCTTGGGCGAGGGTGCAAAGGGCATCGACGACGGGGTACGCGGTGCCGTCACGGCTGGTGGTCAGGCCGCGCAGCTCGGAGCCGATGCAGAAGCTCTCGACCCCTCCGGCAGCGGCGCAGAGATGGGCGTAGTGCAGGATCATGCGGCGCAGGCCGGTATCGGCGGGGCCGGTATAGGGGATGGTATCGCCGGACCATGTGCCGAACTCGGCAGGCTGGGCGGTGCCGAAGAAGGCAGTGCTCGCGGCGGTGTCGGCGGCCTCGATCCGGCCCCGCCACGGATAGGCGGGCTGGGGGCCGCCGGGGGGGATGTCCATCAGGAGGAAGGGGTAAAGGCAGACGTCGTAGCCGCGCGCATTCAACTCGCGGATCGCCTGGTACACCGAGATATCGGAGGGGGAGCCGCCATAGATGGCGTTGCCGTTCGCGTCGGTGCCGATGGGGTGGGCGGTGGTGCGGGACTCGCCGGAAACGCGCCATTCGAGCGGCTCGGTTTCCTTGTCGACGCGGTCGGTGCCGGGGAGGATCCGGCAGTGGGAGGCGCGCAGGTCGGTGCCGAACCATGACACGATCAACAGGACGGAGCGGCAGGCGGGGGCGGTTTCCTCCAGCTGGTCCATGGCGGCGATGAAGTCGGGGGTGCCCCGGGTGTTGTTGAGGTTTTCGGAGGCATAGGCACCCTCCCCCAGCACGCGGCGGACGGGTTCGGTCGCTAGGGCGAACTCGCCGGAGCCGGGGGAGAGGGCGACCCCCTCGATCAGGGCGGGGAGCGCGGGGCCGTCGCGGTGCTGCGG
>Ga0115031_1000721_pt1 | contig 24034 bp, 16 predicted proteins | sample Maine_Asex4_meta_FD_87301 | JGI IMG/M metagenome (GOLD analysis project Ga0115031, IMG submission 87301) | Marine algal microbial communities from Maine, USA - Maine_Asex4_metaG | ecosystem: Host-associated > Algae > Red algae > Unclassified | place: Maine, USA | collected 2015-01-05
AAAAAGCTGGTTTGGAGACAGATAGCCTTGAAAGTATTTCTGCGAACAATTTAGAAACACTATTGAACGACCATAAAGTACCCGTTTTTGATGTTCGCAAACCAGGTGAATACAATTCTGTACATTTAGAAGTTGCCACACACACCCCTTTGTCCAACCTCAACAATCATTTAGCGGCTTATCCACAAGAGGGAACAGCTTACGTTCATTGTGCAGGAGGTTATCGCTCTGTAATTGCCATCTCTATCCTTAAATCTAGAGGCATTCATAATGTCGTTAATGTGTTGGGTGGATTTAAAGACTTAAAAGCAACTGGTTTGAAACAGGTGGAGCAGGTATGTCCTTCTACTTTATAAATCATTTGAAAACCAACTCGCCTAAAAATCAACTTGTAGGTGAGTCGGTTTACCTCATTTTTTGATTTACATCAATTCTTATGTTACATCATTTGTATAATTTGGGAAATACCAGTTCCAATTATATGCAAGTGTTTTATTCTTACCTTTTATTGACTCTATTTATTTGTGTAAATCTAGAAGGACAAACTTCAGAAAGGTTTATCAATAAAATTTTCAAAAGTTATGAGATAGACATCACTCAAGATGTTGTTTATGGTTCAAACGTCAATATAGCTGGTGATACCGTTTTACTAAAATCCTTTTGATGTCTAACATCTAGAATCAAAGCACCTATTTCATTGGCAGCCGTTTCAAAAGCTTTTGGCGAAAGTGCAATCAGCCCTTTGTCCAATACCTTATCAATGCTATCGTAACCTTCTCTATTCATCTTTACATTTAATGGAAAATAGGCAGGTGGTGGAAGTAGGCCTTCGGTTAATTCCTTAACAAATTCATCCTTGGTCATATCGGCTCTCAAAGCGTAGTTGACATTTTTTTGATTCCCCAGAGTATCTACCGTAATTTTCATCATATTTTTACCACAAGCCGAACCAGCACCGTGAGCGGGATAAACAATGACCTCATCTGCCAAGGGCATAATCTTTTCTCTAAGGCTGTCATATAAAGTACTTGCCAAATCCTCTTGCGTCATCTCTTCGGATTTTTGCGCCAAATCGGGGCGACCAACATCTCCTAGGAACAGGGTGTCTCCCGTAAAAATAGCGTGGTCTTTTCCATCTTTATCTCTTAACAAATAGGTGGTACTTTCCATGGTATGACCAGGTGTGTGCAATACTTTTATGCTAATTTCACCCAACTGAAATTCCTCTTCATCTTTGGCAATGTGCGCTTTAAAAGTTGGATTTGCATTTGGACCATAGATGATGGGCGCTCCTGTTTTTTCTGCCAGCGTAACATGTCCACTCACAAAATCGGCGTGAAAATGGGTTTCAAAAATATATTTAATGGTTACGCCATCTTTTTCAGCCCTATCCAAATAAGGTTGAACTTCCCTTAATGGGTCTATAATGGCTGCTTCATTTCCAGAAGTAATGTAGTAAGCACCTTGTGCCAGACATCCAGTATAAATTTGTTCTATGTGCATATTTAGTGTTTTTAGTGTTTTTGGAGTTTAGGGTTTATATTGTTAGGGTAAAACTTATATTCACAATTTCATACGCTCAATTATCCCCTTGAAAAACGTAGGAACGGGTTTCTTCGTGTATGGTTCCTTTTTCTAAAAATTCCAGTGCTTCGTTTAAATTCATAAAAAAATGATTTTTACCCAAATCCTCAAAAATCTCCGCTTTTATCAATGTATCTCTAACAGGACCTATCAAGCCAGCAAAGTAAATTTCCGTTCCCCTACTTTTATACAAAGTTACCAAATCTTGAATCATTTCTACCGCACTAGAATCAACAGAACTAATGGGTTGGCTACTAATAACAATTGCTTCTGCATCAGGTTTGGCTTTCCAGTGTTTTTCTATTCCTTTCTTAACAAATGCTAAATTGGCAAAAAACAAAGGCGCATCTATTCGTAAAATAATAAATCGGGAATCGTCTTCTAAGTTATCAAAACGATTGATGTTTCTAAAATGTGGGCTGTTGGGTATTTTACCTAAAGGTGCAATATGCGGATTAGAAGCCCTATATAAAATAATTGCCAAAGACAACAGCACTCCAAAGATAATCCCTTGTTGTACTCCTAAAATCAACGTTCCAATAGCCGTTAACATAAACAAACCAAAGTCTCCTTTGTGAATTTTCCAGAGATAAAATGCCTTATCTATATCGACCAAACCAATAATAGCGACCAATATGATGGCTGCCAAAACAGCATTGGGCAAATGATAAAACAAAGGCGTTAAAAAAAGCAGCGTCCCAACAATGACCCCTACACTAATTATGGAAGCAATGGTGGTCTTTGCGCCTACCTGTTCATTAACAGCAGACCTTGACAGTCCACCTGCTATTGGAAAAGACTGAAAAAAAGCACCCACCATATTTGCCGTTCCTATGGCAATCATTTCTTGATTGGCATCAACGATGTGGTCTTTTCGTTTGGCTTCCATTGTTTTGGCAACGGCTATACTTTGTGTAAAACCAACAAAGGCAATGGCAAAAGCTACAGGCAATAGTTTTTTAATGTTTATGATTGAAAATTCGGGTAAAATAAAAGCGGGAAGCCCACTTGGAATTTCACCCAAAACAGCAAGACCTGTTTCTTCGAGTTTTAATAAATTTGCCATTAAAATTCCCAACACCACCACGACTAAAGCACCTGGTATGCGTTTGTATTTTTTGGCTACAAATAAAATGAGCATTGCCCCCAAACCTATTGCTACAGTCGCCCAATGGATGTGGGTGCTGTTTTGAAAAACATGCCACAATGTCTCGTGTATTTTCCCTCTGGGAATAGCAAGTCCTAAAATGTTTTTCAACTGACTGACACCAATCATCAAGGCGGCGGCAGAAGTAAATCCTGCAATCACTGGGCTAGACAAATAGTTGACCAAAAAACCAAGGCGGAAAACGCCCATCAACCATTGAATGATCCCGACCATAAATGCCAACAAAGTAGTTAGGAAAATATATTCAGCAGGATTGTCTGTTAAGCCGCTTACACCTCCTGCAACCAATAATGAAACCAAGGCAACTGGTCCTACCGACAATTGTCTGGATGTTCCCAATAAGGCATACATCAACATAGGAATCGTAGCTGCATACAAACCATAAATGGGTGGGAGTTCTGCCAACATAGCATAAGCCATGCCTTGAGGAATAAGCATTACTCCTACTGTTAAGCCTGCAAATACATCGCCATTTAGGTCTTGTCTCTTATAGGACTTCAGGATCGATATTATTGGGAGGTTCAATGGAGAAATTTTGAATGGATGTTATGTCTGCTTTAATTTGGTACAAAAATAACCTAAATACACAAGCCCGTTTGATAACCCAACAGAGCTGGAAAACAACCTTTAACCAATTAAAAGACCCAATATCTCAAGACATCAAACTCCCAATTACACTACTGGACATTTTGTCAAGATCTATGTTATGAAGCCTGTGTTGCGTTGCCTTCGCCAGGCGGGCCTTCCTTTTTCAATCGATAAAAAGAAAGGAAAAATCTCGCCTCCTTAACTCCGCCTAGCTGCAATGCCTTGCTTCTCTTTGCCGGACTAAGGAGGCAATGCCAACGCCTTTTTAAGAATCTTAATCTCTTTAATGTTGAACTTTTTATCAAAAAAATCAAAATGTCCAGTAGTATGACTCCCAATATCCTATTATTATTGACAAAAAGGAGTTTCCTTGGCTCAATTTATATTTTTGGATAAAAAAAAGCCTCAAATAGTTGTACTTTTGTAATCCAAAAATTAAACATAAAATCATGTCAGTTTTAGTAAATAAAGATTCTAAAATTATTGTTCAGGGCATTACTGGTACAGAAGGTACTTTTCATGCTTCTCAAATGATAGAATATGGAACCAATGTCGTTGGTGGTGTTACTCCTAACAAAGGAGGTCAAACCCACTTAGACCGCCCAGTTTTTAATACAGTAGCAGATGCTGTTAAAGAAACGGGAGCCGATGTTTCCATTATTTTTGTTCCTCCTCCGTTTGCGGCTGATGCAGTAATGGAAGCGGCTGATGCAGGTATTGCGGTAATCATTTGTATTACAGAAGGAATCCCTGTTCAGGATATGGTTAAGGTTAAGGCTTATATTGACGACAAAGACTGTCGCTTGGTTGGTCCTAATTGTCCTGGTGTAATGACACCTGGTGAAGCCAAAGTAGGTATTATGCCTGGCTTTATTCACAAGCCTGGTAAAATTGGTATTGTGTCTCGCTCTGGTACTTTAACTTACGAAGCGGTTGATCAAGTAACCAAAGCTGGTATGGGACAAAGTACTTGTATTGGTATTGGTGGTGATCCTATTGTTGGTACAACAACCCGTGATGCGGTTCAGTTGTTTATGGAAGATCCAGATACTGAAGGTATTATTCTGATTGGTGAAATTGGTGGTCAAATGGAAGCCGATGCTGCTTATTGGATTAAAGAACACGGTACAAAGCCTGTTGTTGGTTTTATTGCTGGTCAAACGGCACCTGCTGGTCGTCAAATGGGTCACGCTGGTGCAATTGTTGGTGGTAAAGATGATACGGCTGCCGCTAAGATGGCAATTTTGAGAGAATGTGGCATTCATGTGGTGGAATCGCCTGCCGATATTGGAGTAACATTGGCTAAGGCTCTTGGTAAGTAATTACTTTAGTAAAATAAAGAATAATAGAAAATCCCTTAAAACAAAATTGTTTTAAGGGATTTTTTATTGACTGTACTGTATGATTTGGTGCAGTTTGTTATTTTAATTTTTTAGGGTTCTCTTTTGCATAATCTTTCCAGCTGCTGTATTTTTTCCCTGCCTTTTGAATGACCGAGTTTGATTGCAAATAATGACATACAGCGACACCCAATGCATCTGTGGCATCATAATATTTGGGTAGTTTCTCCATATTTAACAATCGCTGCAACATGGCTGCGACCTGTTCTTTAGAGGCATTTCCACTTCCAGTAATTGATTGTTTTATTTTCCTTGGTGCGTATTCTGTCACTTCTACTCCCATAGTCATAGCTGTTGCAATAGATACCCCTTGCGCTCTTCCCAACTTTAACATAGACTGTGGATTTTTACCATAAAAAGGTGCTTCAATTGCCATGGTATCTGGCTTATACGATTCTATTAAGAATGAAATTTTCTCATGAATTTTTTGCAGCTTTATGTAGTGATTTTCGTATTTGTCTAACTTGATAACCCCCAAATTATTGAGTTTCATCTTACGGTTGGTTACTTCAATAAAGGCGTAACCCAATACATTAGTACCGGGGTCTATTCCTATGATTCGGGTGGTGGTTGGGGCTGCTTTGATAAGTGATTGATTTGGTGTGAGGTGATAGGCAACAAACTGCTTTGGGATTAAAGTATTGGTGGAGGTGATAGATGGGTTTTTATAATTTGGGTAGAATACATAGCACAGAACTACAGGTTAATAGCTATTTTTTTGGCTAACTCCACCATTTCATCTTTATCCATTTCTATTTTATGCTTAAAATCAATGGTTCCTCCTATATCGAGAGGGACTAAATGTACGTGAGCATGTGGTACTTCCAAACCAAGGACAGTGATCCCTATTCGTTCGCAGGGCACAACCACCTCAATGGCTTTGGCTATTTTTTTAGAAAAAATCATCAAGTCACCCAATAATTGATCTTCCAAATCATAGAAGTAGTCCACTTCTTTTTTAGGCACTACAAGTGTATGTCCTTTAGCAATAGGATTGATGTCTAAGAAAGCAAAAAAGCGATCATTTTCGGCTATTTTATAACAAGGGATTTCGCCTGCGATAATTTTAGAAAAAACAGAGGACATATTGTTAGGTTAGAAGTTATTTATGGTAAAATTAGCTGGAGTTTTATTAATACAATCAAATAGAAATTTCTAAAATTTCCATTTTCACCAATCCAGCAGGCACTTGGATTTCCGCAATATCACCTACTTCTTTACCTAGTAAACCTTTACCAATAGGAGAATCAACAGAAATTCTTCCTTCTCTAACATTGGCTTCATTTGGAGAAACGATGTGATAATTGAACTCTTTATTAAACTTTAGGTTTTTCACTTTTACTTTGGTTAAAATCAACACTTTTGAAGTATCCAATTTGGTTTCATCCAAAATTCTAGAATTGGCAATATCTGTTTCTAATCTAGCAATTCGTGCTTCCAAATACCCCTGCGCTTCCTTTGCAGCATCATATTCTGCATTTTCAGATAGATCTCCTTTATCTCTGGCTTCTGCTATTTGACGAGCCATATCTGTTCTACCTTTGGTTTGCATATGATGCAGATCATCTTTCAATTTATTCAAACCTTCTTCCGTAAAGTATCTAATCTCTGACATTCTTCTAAATTTTATGCTTAGGGTTTCGAGTAAAGATAAAAAACCAAACACATTCATCTTTATTGATTGTTTGGATTCTTCATCTAATAAAAAAAGACGTTTCCACATAAAGTAGAAACGCCTCAATTACTTACAAATTTAATCTTTTTTATCGAGAACTACAAACTCAGTCTGACTCCAAAAGAGTGAATGTTGTCAAAGATATCAGTACCACGGAAAGAATAATCAATACCAAAAGTGTTGGCACTTTCTTTTCCTAAAGGAACTTCCAAAGTTGCACCTCCACCAAAACCATTTAATGCAGTAGAACCTACTAAGTCGTTACTGTCTCTATCTTGTTGGTATTTGTATCCAGCACGCAACATAAACATTTCGTTGAAAGCATACTCCAAACCGCCACCTATTTGGTCACCACTAAAAGAGTTAGACGTAAAGTTTCCAGCCGCAGTCAATCGGTGCGTTTCACCTAAGTAGAAATCATAAGCAGCCCCTATGTGAAGCAAAGAAGGCATTTCAAATTTTTCTGCTCTTTGCGAAGTAGTCACTTCTGTTTCATTGATAGGATTATTAGAAGAGAAATCTAGACCATCTCCTTTGTAACGCATTGCTGTACCTACATTTCTGATAGAAATACCAAACTTAAAGTTGTCATCTGCACCAGTTACGTATTGAATTCCCGCATCAAAAGCAACTCCACTTGAAGACACATCAGAAATTGATTGATTAACAACTCTAATAACGACTCCACCGTGAATACTCTCAGAGAATGAGCGAGAGAAAGCTACACCAATATTGGTAAAAGCAGGACGATAAGTTCCACCAGTTCCAATGTCTGGATTATCGACTGTTGTAAGGTCTATTTCACCAAAGTTAACAGACATTAGTGTTACACCTAAAACACCGGCATCTCCTAGCGCCTGTGAAAAGCCTGCACCTATTAAGCTAACATCACTGCCACGCAACCATTGTGTACTGGCACCAATAACTTCTGTTCCTTGATTAAATGCCAGACCTCCTACATTGAGGCGCATAGATTCTAGACCACGTGTACTGGCTTGATTGATTCCCAACATCCCAGAGCTTCTAGCCCAAGGGTTGATCAATAATTCGCTGGCACCAGCCTCTCCAACTCTGTCCTTGTTTCCAGCAAAGGCAACAACAGGTAATAAAAGGAAGAGACATATATAAAGTAAATTTTTATTCAAATTCATTTTAAATTTTTTACGATTTTAATTACTTTTTCAAAAACCACATAAGTTGTTTCAAAGGTTATTCTAGCAACTTATGTGATTTCAGAAAAGTAATTTTAGATTTACAAATGATTACCATTTAATCATTCAAAAAAACAATCTTTGATTCTAGAAAGTATCTAAATCAACTGGTCGGACAACACCAAACCACTTAATGACTTTTTCGACTCCTTCGTCTGGCGCTTCTATATGGATTAAATACATACCACTTGCAACAGGAACATCTCTAAAGTTTGTCAACTTCCAATCTATTTCGTTACGGCTTTGACTGGTATTGTTTTTACTACTAATAGCAGTATCAGAACCTCTATTGTCAATTTCTAATTGACGCACCATTGTTCCATCCATCATAAATATTCTTACAATTGCATAAGGAGGCAAGTTGGTAATTTTCACCGTATTGTCCAGTTTATTGTTTTCATATTCAGAGAATGCATAATAAGGATTTGGTACAACTCTAACTAAATCTAAGATGGTTTCTTCGGCAGAAGCATCTAAGGCAGAAGGCGCAAAAGGTCCCATATCAAATTCGTAACAAGGATTTTCTCCACCTTGCTTTTCATAAGGATATTTTACCCTTAACCTCATTTTTGCTTCAGAAGGAATCAAGCCTTCAGCCAAAGAAAGAAACTCAAATCCATCAGCAGCTCTTGTCGTAGAAACCCACATAGCGTCTTCGTAAACAGCAGTTTTACTCTCACTGGTTCCATCAGCAAACAATGTTTGATATTGCATACCCTCATCATATTTAGAATTCATAACGTATATCCAGTGCTCACCACCCATTTTGTAATTACCAAACAAATCGTTGCTTGAGTTACCCGCATTACTAAATTCTAAATCGGTTGGATTCCAAACCATATCACGACCGTTTTCGGTACCAATAAAAGTATTTTCACCAAACATAATATTCAAACGCTCACCAGTTGCAACATTGATAGCATAACCAGGGAACCAAGAACGACCTGTTTCATCCAATTGGTTACCATCTTTGTCAATAGAAGGTGCTTGACGCATAGCATTTTTCTCAGCTAAACCTTGATTGGTCCCAGCAAAACGTCCCATTTCAACAACCACACACTGTGTCCAAAGCTCTTTATTTGGCGTAAATATAACGTCAACACTTTGCACATCCCCTAGACGATTGTCGCTAACAATGCCTTGGCCATTCACACTACCACAATCAGAACAACCTGGAGAAATAGGCAATACAAAGCTTTCGGTTTCTCCAACTTGCAGAGAACCACTCGGGTTCGCAACCAAAGTGTAAGGAGCAACTCCACCATCCAGCAGTTCTTCGTAATTTCCTTCTGCATCTAAAAATGGACCGTTGAAGCCATCTCTAAAATCATTATATGCGAAACCACTTGCATCTTCCGAATCTCCACCACGAATCCAATTGAACTCACTAGTAGACTCTCCATCTGAAATGGTCGTCAACCATTGATTGTTGGTTTGCTCAAAAGTAAGTTCTCCAGAAATAACTGCATTCCCTTCAGAGGCATTAATGGTTTGCTCAACATTTACGGTAAAACCAAAAGGACTGTCATTTTCTCCTAGCTTCTCATATCCACCAATTGCCTGCTCATTTGCAGAAGCAATTGATTTTTCTGAAACTTCTAGAATTTCTCCGCTATCAGCATCTGATAATACCCAAGTAGCCGAAGGATTTATACGTCCATCAACTGCCAACAATAAACTATTGTCATTGTCAAGAGGACCCGTTACAACACCACTATTGGCATTCAAATCTATGATGTCATCAACAGCCTCTACTCTCGCTCCGTCAGCTGAGTTTGTAATATTTATCCACACCTGAGCAGAAGTAGTAATTCCAGCACCTGCATTGTCTTTAATGGTATAATTGAATACATGAATACCGAAAGGATCTCCTTGAGTAGGAGTATATGTAAAGGTATTGTTTCCTTCAAGAACAACCGTTCCCGATTCAGGTTGCGTAAATTCTGTAATCTCAACATTGGTTGCAATACTTACATCATCGTTTACAAGGACATCGATATTCAAGTCATTATCTGCTGCACCTGTAATTCCGTGAACAGATCTTGTATCCATAAAAGCACCACCAAAGTCGACACTACTTCCATCTAACTCAACAACAATAGAACCTACATCTGTCTTACCAAACTGATCAATAATGGTATAAGAGAAGTTATCTGTTGAAATATTTCCTTCGGCAGGAGCTTCGTAAAAAAGATTCCCGTTGTCGTCTATAGAAACGGTTCCACCTCTTTTTCCTTGAGAAAATTCAAAGAAAGCATTGTCTAAAATTTTCACTCTAAAGCGACGATTAGGAATAAGGCTTGGATCAAAAACTTTAACCCCTATTGGTCCAGCACCTCCAACATATACAGGATCTTCAATGCTACTATTTGCTACTATTGCATCAACAGACGTTTGTGTAAGCTCCAATTCGTTTCCACCATTACCAACACCACTTATTTGTGTAATCTCGGGACCATCACCATATTGTGCATTAAAGCTTCCTCCAAACTGATTGGCAGGAAGGTGCGGAATGGCTGTATATACTTCTACATTATTTCTACCTGCTAAATAAGGTAATTTTTGAGCATTTGGATCTGCATTTGGGTTATTGGGATCAAAAAGCGTATAACCATTGTAAGCATAAGCGATTACAGAATAGTAGTATCTTTTATAGTTAACCAATTTATTGTCACCAACTGCAAAAGCATCTTGTGTAATTTGGAAAGTATGATCAACACCTTGATCATTTCCTTCAACTTCTAAAGTAGGTACAACCGAACCAACCAATGCATCTTCTTGATAATTGATAATGGTACCAACACCATCGGCAATATCTACAGTAGCAATTTCACGTGCCAAAGAAGGATTGCCAAAATCACCTGGCGTAACTGTACTATTTTTCAATTGATAAATACGGTATCCTTGAAATTTGTAAAGAGAATCACCAATACCTACACTTCTTAAAACAGGCTCGGCTTCTTCATACTCTTCTTTATCATTATTAGAAGAAGGAGAGTTCCATAAAGTCAATACCAATTCTTTGTCCAATTCACGAATGGTCATGTTAGGAGCATCTGGACCATTGATTTGCTTAAATCCACTATCGAATAAAGCCTGTGCTTTTTTATCTGCATTTAATAATGAACGGAAAGAAGAACAAGGCGTCCAAGTACCATCTCTTACCCAAACAACTCCCACGATTACATCGTTAACCACACCAGGATCCAAACGGAAAGGACCTGAAGTTTGTAAGAAACGACGATCGGCAGGAGGATTATTATCAGTACATTCAGACCAACCTTCTGGATCAGATGGGTCACCTGGGAAGATAAAATCGAAAGGTTCGCTTCCACCATATCCATTTCCACCAAAAGTAAAGGGAGAACCATCTTTCCAAGCACCAGCCATATATCCATAAAAATGCGTTACTGTTTCTGGGTTTCCAGTTGTTGTAAAATTATTGTCATAGTATAAGAAAGAATTCATACCCAATTGCTTTCCGTTTTCATCGTTGGGTCCTTTAAAGAAATCGACAGCCAATACAGGGACATTGTCACCATACCCTTGAAGACCATCATCAAAACCATCACCATTGTATACAATACCCAAGTCGTTTAGGGTATCACATCCTACGTAATCATCGTCAAAGTTTCCTAAATCTGGATCTACCCATTGAGAAAAGAAAACACTGTCTAAAGAAGACGAAGAGTTGTTTTCAATCACATATTTGTAGAACGACATATTGTTTACCTCATCGTTGGTTGCAAAACCAAAAGCCAACGCACTAATCTGAAGACCAATTGCCTCACCACCTGTTTCACTATGTGCATTTCCTCTATCGTTAAAAATCCACCAAATCATTTGATCGGCATAAACCCCTTCATTGGTTTGATCGATTACTGGATAATCTCCATCTAAAGGATTATACTCCCCATCATCATTTTCATCCCAGAAAGGCGCTAAATCTTTGTCTGCTGGAAGTGCAAAATCATTAAATTCAACAAAGAACTGGTTGTTTCTAGCAGGCCAGCCTAAAATTGATTCAGGAATATTAGAAAAGGAAATATTTCCATCACTTATTTCATAAGCCTGTAGGAATAAATTGATTTCTTCTGCTTCTACTTTCCAGAAGTTATCAAAATTTTTGCAAATGTCTTTATTGACTTGACCATTGTTGTCAAGAGGACCAGGATAAAAATCGTTACCTGTTTGACGATATGTTTGGGCAGCAACTTTTAATTGTCCCAAGGCATCAATACCTCCAATCCACAGGGCACCTGCAAAAAGAGAGTGACGAGATGGCTCACCAGAACCAGGCACTACTTTAGGTATTTCATATCTAGCATCCGATAAATCCCACCAAAGGTCTCCACCAGCTAATAACCTAGTTCTAACATTATTGATATTCAGCTCTGTCTGAGCGGTTGCTGCTTGACAATCACTAGCTGTTTTTGCCAAGTCGTGGCTTTTGCCTTCGAAGCCTATGATTTCACGAGCCGAAAGCTGCCAACTGCTTATCAGGATCAGTCCCAATAGCAGCAAGCTTTTATTTAGAATATTATCTTTTATCATCGTTTTACTTTTTAGAAATTGATAATTACACCTACACGAGTTGTTCTAGGTAAGCTAAAATTAAGAGGGTCGTTCACTTTCAAACCATATAAATATTGGAAAGAATTGGTTGAAGTACGATTGTTAGCATCTTCAATACCATTGCCACTTTTCAAATAACCATCATCACTTCCACTACCTGTAGCAGCATAAGCACTCAATTGGTTTTGTGTGTTTAATAAGTTTTGAATTTGTACATACAAGTTTAAGCTTCGGTTAGATGCTTTTCCTTCTTTACTAAAATTCAAAGGAATGTCTCTGTCTATTCTCATATCTAATTTGTAATTCCAAGGCAATCGAGAACCATTGATTTGACCATCAAGACGGGTACGACCTGCTACTGCAAACTGACCTTCTGGAGTTGGTACTTCGGCACGAGAGTAAGGTGTACCAGAACGAGCACGGGTAATTAAGTTTAGTCCCATATTTCCAAACAATTCAAAATCTTTGATTTTAGGACCATCGTATTTAGAACCTGTACCATAACGGTAATCTAATGTTACTGTTAATAAGTGTCTTGAATCAAACGATAAAGGACGAATAGAACGCAAGTTTCCTTGTCCTGCACTAATTTGATCACTTGCTCCTAAGAAGTCAGAACCAGTACCTTCTGCAAATTGCAAGGTATAGTTTGCCAACAATCGAACATTTCCAGTACGACGTAAATCATAGGTAAATTCAAATCCTTTTACCGTACCAAAATCCACATTACCCAAAGTAGTATAAGTTGTAATAGGGTAAGCAAAAGGTACTTGTATGACCTGAACCATATCACGCATTTCACGATAGAAAGCAGAAACACTAATAGCCGAAGTACGACTTACTTTTTGTTTGAAACCCAATTGGTAATCAATGGTTTTCTCTGGTCTCAGGTTTGGATTGTTTTGTACTCCTGAAGAACCTGCTTCTTGCCAGTAATAATAGTTATCTGCAAAAGCTTGTATACCGTTTTGAGGTCTTTGGGTCAACACACTGTAGTTGGCAAAGAATGTTGCTTCATCTGTTAAACTGAACGAGAAAGCAATACGAGGCATTACAGAAATCTGTGGTTCATAATCTTCGAAAGCTGTATTCAAACGATCAACAAAACGAGGATCTTTAATATCATCTCCAGGATTTCCATCACCCAATGGATCAGAAAGATATGGAAGAACCGTACCTGTTTCTGCTGCTAAAATATTTGGATCACGTAAGAAATCACCATTGGCGTTGTACCAATCGTTGCCATTACGGTATCCTGTAATATTTTTCGGGTTCAATTCATCATCAACATAAACCACAAAATCTTCATCAATAGATGCAGGAAGATCAGATCCATCTAAAAGACTGGTTATACGTTCATCACCAGCTTTGACAGTTCCATATAAAGAATAAGGATCACGCAACACTTTGGTATTTGCATCAAAACGATCGACACGAACTCCGATATTGAAAATCAAATCACGGAAAGTGAATTTATCCTGAATATAAGCTGCTTGATACAATGGACGGAAAGCACCAATGGCTGCATTAAGGTAACCTTGATCATCGCGTCCAAAGAAATCTTCAAAAGCAGGTTGATCGTTAAGGAGATTTCCTTTATGATCATATCCGTAACGAACATCAATCATATTGTCAAAACTAGAACCAGAACCATAAAGATCTTCAGCAGAGAATAAATCTAAACCGCCAGCTGCTTCTAATTCATCTGGAGAAAAAGAATCTGTTTCTATAAAAGGATTTTCATTTACATCGGTTAAGCCAAAAGCTTCACGGATTGCAGTATCGAAGAAAGTTGTACTAACTCTTTCGTAATCATAACCAATGGTATCAAAAATACTAAATGCTCCATGAATATCTTCGTTGTAGTCAAAAATAGATACTTGCTGACCATTAAGAATCAAATAAGGATTTTCTAAATCCAATTCAATTCCTTGACCTGGGCGACTTGCTTGACGACGCATACGGTCATATAACTGGTTGTAGTTTAAACGGTAGCGACGATCAACACGTTGTTCGTACTCAAATCCAAACTCAATTGCATGTTTGTTGCGATCTGGTGCATCTGGTTTTTTCAAATCGACAGAAGCATTAAAGACCAAACGGTATTGATCGTTCTCTGTTTTATCTAAGAAATTAGATCCAAATCCAGGCATATAATAAATGTTGTAAACAGAGAAGCTTGATGCAGTACGAGTACCATTCCACAAACCACCATTACCAATAACATCAAATATGGTACGGTATAGAGATTGGTCTTTACCAGCCAACTCAAAATATTTTTCATTATAAGCAACAGAAATAGGATTAGATTCTCCTGGCTCAAAGCTTACTGAAGTTGGTGTAAAACCTTCAAAACGACGACCTTCAATGTTTAATATGTTGTTGTCAACACCTCTTAGGTCAAGCGGCACACCATCTGCATCGACTAACTGTAGTGGACTTTGAGAATAAAAAGGATCTACCCCTTGCGTGAATTTTCCTACAAACCCAGCGTCAAAGTAATTGTCTTTGTGCAATGGATCATAACGGTTATAAGTACTCTTGGTATAATCTGCTTGAATAGAATAATAAGCATTGCTCAAGAAAGAAGACTTATCATCGCCTTCTTCACCACCAGTATTAAAACGTTGGGTAAAACGAACAAATCCACGATATGTTTGCTCAGTAATTTCAGGATAACGATCGTAAGATAACACATCAAAACGACGGAAGAAATCTTTAAAAGAAGCACTTCTATCTGCCTGACCACCTTCGTCATAGTTACCAGTAAAACCAATGGTAATATCTACATTTTTAACAGGCTGAATTTGTAATTTAGCGGTTCCAGAAATAGATGTTTTTTCTAATCCTTCATGCGTATCAAAAAAGTCAAAATCCTCTTCCGTTAAAAAATCAGCTGTTTTAATAAAACCACCACCTGAAGGATTTGCAATCAATGGGTTCTGAATGATTTCATCTCTTACCTCGTCTTTTACTCTTGGAAGTGGAAAAGCAGAAGGAAAATCATCTTTTTGACTTAAAAATTGTCCTGTAACACTAAATCCTAAAATGGTTCTTTCGTTTTTCTCTCCTTTATTGGCTTTTAATAATGGACCACCAATGATACCTGAGAATAGGTTGTATCCATAAGGATCTGTAAGTTCAGAAGTCAAGTACTCAACAGTACCACCTAGTTTGCTAGAAGGACCACGGGTTGTAATGTTAATAATTCCACCAGTTGCATCTCCATATTTTGCAGGAGTACCACCAGTAATAACATCTACTTGCTCAATTGCCTGTGCAGGAATAGAGCTTGACCCTCTCACCTTAATACCATCTACATAATAATCAGTTGATTCATTACGGGCACCTTTTACATTTACATCGCCACCCTCATCACCTTGGAATACACCTGCAGTTGTTGAAGCAATAGATTTTACATCTCTGGTGGGCAAGGTCGCAATTTCTTCCCTTGTCTTGGTTCCTCCAGTAGAAGTAACATCTGTTTGAATCAGCGGATTTTTAAATGCTACAATTTGAACCTCTGTCAATAATTCTGATTCTTCCGACAATGAAACATCCACGAAAGCACTTCTATCAGAATAAACAATTACATCGGTTATGACTTGTGTTTGATATCCAATAAAACTTACGGTCAAGGTATATTTACCTGGTGGTAAGGGTTTGAGGGAATATCGCCCATCAAAATCAGTGGTTGCTCCAATAAGGGAACCATTTAACTCGACCGAGACCGTCGCAAAAGGAAGGGTCTCACCCGAAACAGGGTCGGTGACCAGTCCTTGTATCTCTCCTGACTGCGCCCATAATCCAAGTGCAGCAAAACAGAACAAGAAGCTAAGTAGAATTTTCTTCATATTTATATCGTAATTTTTATAATTTCTTAGTAAAGATATGTTTACAAATAATTTATTTTTTAATATATAAATTTATTGTTTAAATATTTAATTAGTGTTAATTCTTAGCGAACAAATATATGGAATTTTTGAAGTAGAACAGCAATTTTAAGAACTTAGCACGTCAATTTTGACTGTCGGCTGACAGTTGAGGGTGTTCCTTGATTTTCTGTGACAAAATATAAGCCAATTTATAGAACGCATCATTGCTAACTCCAGCAATATGAGGCGTAAAAACGACTTTTCTATTGGTTCTCAGTTTTTCAAACCAATTTTGGTCGGTTTTTGAAATTGGAAACAAAGGTTCTTCTTCAAAAACATCTAGAGCTGCTCCTAAAATTTTGCCTTCGTCAATTGCATTGACAACAGCATTTGTATTCATAATCGGTCCTCTCGAAGTATTAATAAAATATATGTTTTTTTTAAATTTATTGAGAAAAGGGCTGTCTACCAAGTATTTTGTTTCTGGTGTTAACGGTAAATGCACACTCAACACATCGGTTTCGGTAAAAATATGGTCCATATCTGTTTCTATTACAAAAGTATTGCCAAAGTCTTTTTTATACTTATCATAGGCCAATATTTTACAACCAAAACCACTTAATTTTTGTGCCAATGCCGATCCAGTATTTCCAAAACCAATTATACCTACTGTTTTATTTCCAAGCTCATATCCTCTCTTATCTTTTCTTAACCACTGATTTTCTCGCATTGTGTGATCCAATAAATGAATGTTTTTTAATAAAACAATCATACTGCCAACAACATGCTCAGCAACAGAATCTTTATTCCCTTCTGGAGAGTTAAAGCAGAGAATTCCTTTTTGTCTAGCCGCTTCTTGGTCTATCAACTCCATCCCTGACCCTACCCTTCCAATAAACGCCAGTTTATTTGCTCTGTATAACAAAGTACTATCTACAATCACTTTACTTCTAACGATTAATCCATAATATTGATGGATGGTTTCTTTGACCAATTCGTTGTTGGAAGTTGGTATAAAATCGCATTCATAGCCTGCCTGTTCTAGCTCCTCTTTGATTATTGGGTGGCAAGGTTCGCAAATAAGGACTTTGTTTTTCATTTGATTGTAGGTTCTATTATCATTCGATTAGCAAACAATATTCCAAAAGCATGAGGTAATCCTCAACAGAAAGCCTTTCGGGGCGTTTGTCCCAAATTTCAAATGGAATATTATTTTTATCAAATGGAATGGTTTGTAGAGCGTTGTTTAGTTTTTTTCGCCTTTGGTTAAAAGCTGTTTTTACAATTTGTTTTAAAACCTTCCATTTTTTATCGCCTAAGTCTGCACGATTGTTTCGCACTAATTTTATGGTTCCGCCCATTACTTTTGGTGGTGGAGAAAATGCGCTAGAAGGCACATCAAACAAATAGGTTGACTGATAATACACTTGAGTCAATACACTCAATATGCCATACGTTTTATTTCCGGCTTGTGCTGTTATTCTAAGAGCCACTTCTTTTTGAAAAATACCAACCAATTGTCTAACAAGGTCTGGGTTCTCTATAACTTTGAATAAAATTTGAGAAGAAATATTGAAAGGGAAGTTGCCAATGATGGTGAGTGGTGACGGTGCTAAGCCAACCAAATTAATTTTTAAAAAATCTTCCTCAATAATTCTCTTTTCTAAATGTGGAAATCGGTTCTTTAAAATTGGAATAAGTCGTTTGTCTAATTCAATTAACGTAAGTCTTATTCGGTCTTCATCTGACAGCAATTCAGTAAAAACACCTTCTCCTGGACCTATTTCTATAACACTGTCTTTTTCAGAAAACAGCTGTATTGCCCCCACTACTTTTTCGGCAATCATTTCATCTTTAATAAAATGTTGTCCTAAAGATTTCTTGGTTTTAAACGCCTTTTTTTTCAGAATAAAAATTTTATAATATACAAAAACTGGTGATATTTTTTGTTAAATGGTTGCGGTTTATTCAAACGCAAAAGTCTGTGTTCCTACGATTGTGGTTGTAAAACAATTTCCATTGTAACTGGTTGATGATCAGAAAATTGAAAGTCCAAATCAATGGATTTTACTTTATTCAATTTAACATTGGGAGACAGCAAATAAAAATCAATAATTGTCGTAAATGTTTTTGCAGGGTCGTAAGGATAAGATACTTTCCGATTGGTTGGGACGTCTGGATCATAAGCCCAAAGCCAACCTTGTGGCATATAATCAAAGGACACAGGTACTTGTTCATAGGCTGCTTCGCCTCCTTTTTTCTCAAAATATTTATTGTCGAAGCCTGGTGGATTTTGATTCCAATCGCCACCAACAATCACATAATTTCCTTTTTCATATTCTGCCATTAACACCTTTTTCAAATACTCCATTTGTTGCTTTTTTAGCGTACCATCATCATAGGCTGAATTGTGTGTATTAATAACGATTAATTCCTTTCCATTTTTCACAGCAAACCGTTGCAATAAAAAACATCTGTCTAGAAAAAACAGTCCTTTGGGCCAAGAGAAATTCCCAGGAAACTGGTATCGTGTATTTTCTGTAGATTTAAAAGGTGTCAGGGTTAACAATCCACTTTTGACTTTCCCCATAGGTTTGCTAAAAGGCAATGGAACAAATTTGACATCGTAATTTTTGCCAAAAGTATGACTCCAATCATTTCTCAAAGAAGCAATTCCTTCCATTTGATTTAAGCGGTGACTTCGTTTTGATGCTACATCTACTTCTTGTAAAAGCATAAAATCGACGCCCTTGTATGCACCAACATTTTTCTTAATGCCATCAAAATATTTGGCGACCATATCCTTTGGTGTAATGACATTTTCACCACCATCGTAGAAAAAATCCATTTCTGCCCCCAATCCACTATAGCCAATATTCCAGTTAAAGAATGTCAATGTATCTTTGCCTATTATGGTATCGGTGGCACCCTTTTGCTCGACATTCATTTTCTCGTCTGGACGAAAATCTGTCATTTGAGCATAAAGAATAATCCCTCCTAATATTAGAGCAATCAGCAATACAACTGCCAATACAATTTTTAGAATCATTTTTATCATTGAGGAAGATACATTTTGTTATTTCTGTAACGCCTAAAGATAAAGAGATTTAATTAAAATTGATAAATATCTTATAATGAGCACTTTTTCTAAAACATCTTTGTTTAAAAAGCTAGAGGAAGTTGAGCAAATTGCCCAGCTTTCAAAGGCAAGGAGGTTGTTGAAAAACCCTTGGAAATACCTAAAGGCTGTTGGGCATAGAAAGCTGTTTTTTTCAAACTCCAAGAAACCATTATCGGCAAAAACAAGGACTTTTTTTGATGCTCCAATATATCTTGCATTGCCATCGGGAACCGATATTTACCTTACAGGAGGAAAATCACATGACTCTGAAATCAGGCTTGCTCGATTGATGATAAAGTTTTTGAACGAAGGAGATTTTTTTGTAGATGTAGGTGCCCATTATGGCTATTTTAGTTTACTGGCTGCGCATTTGGTAGGTAAACATGGAGAAGTACTGGCTTTTGAAGCGTCTCCACAAAGTTTTCAACTATTAACAAAAAACACAGCACCTCAAAAACAAATAAAGGTTATCAATAAAGCCGTTGCTCAAAAAGAAAGCCTTTTACATTTCTATGAATTCCCAAATCTTTATTCAGAATACAATTCATTTGATGTCACTCCTTTTGAAAAAGAAGATTGGTTCAATAAAAACTTACCCAATAAAATTGAAATTCCGAGTATTCCATTGGATAATTTTTCAGAAAAATGCCCTAAAATCATTAAAATAGATGTTGAAGGAGCCGAGTTTGAGGTCATAAAAGGAGCAGCAACTCTTCTTCAGAAACAAGAGTCCACCATGTTGGTTATGGAGTATTTAAACAAAGAACGAGGCAATGATGCACACCAGAAAGCAATGGATTTGTTAATAAAATGGGGATATCAATGTTTTTATATTGATCAAGCTGGAGATTTAATGCCTTGTGGTGCTCCCGAAGAATATTTACATCAGCGGTCTTATGATTCAGACAATTTGGTGTTTTTAAAAAATAAGTAATCTGATAAAAAAGGCAAAAAAAAAGCAAGAATACTATTTGTATCCTTGCTTTTTCATTAAGTATTAAATGGTAATTAGTTCAGTTTTTCTTCTAAACCTTTACCTGCTTTAAATTTAGCTACGTTTTTAGCCTTAATTTGCATTTTTGCTCCAGTAGAAGGGTTACGACCTTCACGAGCAGCACGATGGTTTACTGAAAATGTTCCAAAACCTAAAAGGCTGATTTTACCACCCTCTTTTAATGTATCACCTACTGCATCAGTAAAAGAACTTAATGCTTTATCTGCTGCGGCTTTAGAAATTCCTGCATCTTCTGCTATCTTAGCAATCAAATCTGCTTTTTTCATTTTATCTATGTAATTTTATTAACAATAAAAATTTGTTACACATTCTATATTTGAATTGCAACGTTAATTATGACACAAAAGTAACACAAATCCTTTAAACAAAGGGGGACTTTAGATATTTTATGAATTTTATTCATTGATTTTTTCAATTTATTAATATAAATATTAGTCAATATTTAGTAGCAACAGTAACTTATGAATATTAAAAAAACACCACTTTACGAAAAACACATAAAATTAGAGGCAAGAATTGTTCATTTTGCTGGTTTTGAAATGCCTATTTCTTACTCAGGTATCAAGGAAGAACATTTTGCTGTAAGAGAGCAGGTGGGTATGTTTGATGTGTCCCATATGGGAGAATTTTTGGTTGAAGGCAAAGATGCGCTTGCCTTTTTACAAAAAACAACTTCAAATGATGTGGCAAAACTATCACCCGGGCAGATTCAATACAGCTGTTTTCCAAACGACCAAGGAGGTATTGTCGACGATCTACTGGTCTATTGCCTAAGAGAAAACAACTATATGTTGGTGGTAAATGGCGCTAATATAGAAAAAGACTTCGACTGGTTGTCAAAACAATCCGCTGGTTTTGACTTGAAATTAGAGAACGTTTCTGACGAAATCGCCTTGATTGCTTTACAAGGACCTAAGTCCATTGAGTTGCTCCAACAATTAACAGATACGGATGTAAGTGCGCTTGCCTATTATCATTTTGATAAAATGACAGTCGATGGCATTCCTAACTTACTGGTATCTGCAACTGGATATACTGGCGAGAAAGGCTTTGAATTGTATATTCCTCCGAATGATGCCCCACAGATTTGGGAAAAATTACATTCTTTGGGTGCAGTTCCTTGTGGGCTGGCTTGTAGAGATACCTTGAGGTTAGAAAAAGGATACTGCCTTTATGGAAACGATATAGACGACACTACCTCTCCTTTGGAGGCTGGGCTGGGTTGGATTACTAAGTTTAATAAGGATTTTATTAATAAAGATGCCTTACTGGCTCAAAAAGAAGAAGGTCTTTCTAAAAGATTGGTAGGATTTGAGTTAGTAGATAAGGGAATAGCCAGACAAGATTATCCTATTTTGGATAAAGAAGGAAATACCATTGGACGTGTTACATCGGGTACACAGTCTCCTTCGTTGGGTAAAGCCATTGGGATGGGCTATGTCGACAGTAGGTTTAAAAAAACTGGCAGTGAACTATTCATTGGTATTCGCAAAAAAGTGGTTAAGGCTGTTGTTGTAAAAATGCCGTTTTTGTGATTTAAAGTAAACATAGGGTTGTAGAGCGAATTTATGAATTCAATTTACAACCCTATATTTATATTACTTTTTACCAACTTCCAGAAGCACCGCCTCCACCAGAGCTTCCTCCTCCAAATCCGCCGAAGCTTCCACCGCCAAACCCGCCACCACTGCTTCGCCTACTACTGCCTCCACTACTGCGTCTTCGTGGTGTCGGATAATGACCTCCATAACCACCTGTTCCTCTAGAAAAATCTCCCCAGCCACCACCAGGATTGACGACAATAGTACGTCCTCTTCTTCTAGATTGTGGCTGAATGGTTCTACGACGCCCATTGCCTGTATAGGTTGTTGGCGGATAATCCTTTTTTCGATTTCGCAGCATAGAACTGACAATCAATACCAAGAATAATAAAAGGAGGAATAAAATTAAGGGATCAATTCCCAATTCACTGCTGCCTCCACTATTTGCAGGAGCGGTAAATTTCCCTGTTAGATATCCTTGTACTTTATCTATTCCTCGACCAATTCCCTGAGCAAAACGATTTTGCTTAAAAGCAGGAATAATGTCCTCGTCTATAATTTTTTGGGCGACAATATCTGGAATAAACTCTTCTACTCCATAACCTGTACCAATTCCTACTTTTCGGTCGTTTTTAGACACAACGATGACCACACCATTGTCCTTTTGGGCATCGCCTACCCCCCATTTTTCTATGATTTCATCTGCAACAAGTGCAGGCGTTTCACCATATAGAGACTTTAGAGTAACCACAGAAATCTGAGTTGATGTGCTGTTGTTGTAACCAACCAACTTTTGTTCCAAAGACGCTTCTTCCTGAGGAGTCATGATTCCTTCAAAATCGTGCACCAAGCCTTCTGTTTTATTGGGCTTAGTTGGAATTCGACTTGCAGTTTGTGCTTGGCTTATTTCACTAAAAAGCAACAACCAACAAGCCAAAAAAAGAATGGAAGAAACGTATTTCATTTTATGTATTTTTAGTGCTGGAATGTTGTACTTAGATTCTTTCTAGTACCGCACCCAAGCTTTGTAAACGGGTATCTATCTGCTGGTAACCCCTATCTATCTGTTCAATATTGCTAATGATGCTTTCACCTTCTGCCGAAAGTGCTGCCATCAATAAAGCGATTCCTGCTCTAATATCGGGAGAACTCATTGGAATGCCTCGGAACTGTTGCTCGTGATTTTGACCAATGACAACGGCTCTATGTGGATCACAAAGAATGATTTGCGCACCCATATCAATTAATTTGTCGACAAAGAACAAGCGGCTTTCAAACATTTTTTGGTGAATCAAGACACTGCCTTTTGCTTGAGCAGCCACAACCAAAACAATACTCAATAAATCAGGCGTAAATCCTGGCCAAGGAGCATCGGATATTGTTAAAATAGAACCATCTATGAATTTGGTAATTTCGTAGCTGTCTTGCTCTGGAATAAACAAATCATCGCCTTGTAATTCTAGCTGAATACCTAATTTTCTAAAAACAGATGGAATCACCCCCAACTCTTCGTAGGCAACATCTTTAATGGTAATAGATGAACGAGTGATTGCTGCCAAACCAATAAAACTTCCTATTTCAATCATATCGGGCAGACAACGATGTTCTGCACCGCCCAATTCTTTGACCCCTTCTATATGTAAACAGTTTGACCCAATCCCAGTAATGTTTGCTCCCATGGCATTGAGCAACTTACACAACTGTTGCAAATAAGGTTCGCAAGCCGCATTGTAAATGGTTGTCTTTCCTTCTGCCAATACTGCTGCCATCAATATGTTTGCCGTTCCAGTAACCGAAGCTTCCTCCAGCAACATATAAGCTCCTTTTAGCGCATCACCCTCAATGGCAAATAAGTTTTCACCAGCATCAAAGTTGAATTTTGCGCCCAATTTCTTAAAGCCCAATAAATGCGTATCTATACGACGACGCCCTATTTTGTCTCCACCAGGTCTGGGCAAAAAAGCCTTTTTAAAACGAGCCAACATTGGTCCCAACATCATGACAGATCCTCTGATTTTTCCTGCCTTCGCTCTAAAGTCCTTGTCTTTTAACGTTTCAGCTTGTACATTTTTTGCCTTAAAAGTAAAATCATTGGTGTTGTGTTGCTCCACTTCTACGCCCAAATCTTTCATCAAAGAGATGAGCATCTGTGTGTCTCTTATGTCGGGAATATTTTTAATGGTCACTGCTTGGTCTGTCAATAAAACAGCATTGATGACCTGTAATGCTTCATTTTTTGCTCCCTGTGGAACAATGGTTCCAGACAATTTATGTCCTCCTT
>Ga0115031_1000723_pt1 | contig 24016 bp, 16 predicted proteins | sample Maine_Asex4_meta_FD_87301 | JGI IMG/M metagenome (GOLD analysis project Ga0115031, IMG submission 87301) | Marine algal microbial communities from Maine, USA - Maine_Asex4_metaG | ecosystem: Host-associated > Algae > Red algae > Unclassified | place: Maine, USA | collected 2015-01-05
AGTTGTGATCTAATTTGAACTGGATTAATCCGCCATGAGGTTGTTGATGTGTATAGGTGAACGATATGAATATTGAGGGTACGAGCGAATCGAATGAGGGTCTCGTAAATCGTCACGCTGCACTTCAGCGGGTGGGTGGGGCTAACAATTGTTTGACGAATTCATCACAATATTTTTAGAAGATAGTCCGACGTTGTTGGGCGAAATCCGCAATGGGCTTACTTCAAATGACGCGTCTGCTGTCGAAAAGGGCGCTCGTTCGTTGAAAGGACTGACGGCTAACTTCGGTGCAAAGGAGTGCGTTGAACTGGCGCTGAAGCTACAACTTGCCGACCGTGCTGGATCGGTTGATGGTTGTGAAAAAGATTTTGAAAAACTAGAGTCACTGCAGTCCCAGTTATTGGTGCAATTGAGAAATCTCCATCAAGAGTCTGGCGAAGTTTGATCTCACGAAGGTGCTCGTGTTAACGCTCAAGAGGCCGTCAAAAAGCATGTTTGCTGAATAAATCTGCTATTAGGACATTTTTTGCGGCTTGCAGCAAAAATCTACTCAGATCAATGAGGGCTGCCGTCGGCGGCAGCCCCATCTAAGATCTAACAACACTGAGGTCATTACACAGACAGTTTGCCTTGGTCCATCAAATCTGGCTGATCGCCGGTTATCGCACTTAACCCAATGCGTATGAAGGTTATCAACTTGCCATTCTTCGGGTCCCAATAAGACGCGTCAGCCGGTGTTACTTTTATTGCCGTCAAATTTGGATCATCAACTCCGTCGAACCATGCATCGTCAGAGTGGCCGTACAACTCTTCAAGCTTAGCACGTTCTGTCACGATTTCTGCCGACCCGAAAACAGTCAAGAATTCCATCGCACCCGTATCTGAATAGTTCAATTGAACCGCGCCGCTGTTTTGAATATTCGCATTGTGTTCGCTATCCTTGCCGCTGAGAAACCAGATGCAGCCGTATTCATCGACTGTCTTCGTGCTCATTGGGATCGTGTGAAATGGTATATTTTCAAGTCCGGTGGCCATTAAAGCAAAATCGATGCTCTCGGCCATCTCTTTGAGTTTCTTTTGTGCGCCATCGTTGTGTAGATCTTTTTTGGTCATCGTTAACACCCTTCGTGGAAATTTGCACTTATAAAAGTTAAAGCCAAGCGCTCTTAAGACGCTGTCCCCCTCATTTTGCAAATGACATGCCAACCAACTTCCTCGTAGCAAATCTCGACAACCTCTGCTCGTTTATCGTTGCCAATGGTCTCTCGGCGACCAGTTTAGCAGCACGCTAGTTTCTAAACGCATCGCAATCGCATTTCCTGTACGATATGTATAATTGCATTTAGGCAGTGAATTAATTGAGCTTTCTAAAGCTTCGCCACTCAACCACCAATCACCCTTAAATACCTAACTGGAATTCAAATGTCTGCCGGAAAAACGCGAAGCGAAGAAATCGAAAAGCTATTCGTGATGATTTTCGAGATACATCACGCGATGCTCGTGACCAATACGCCTCAAGGCTCCCTCCGCAGTCGGCCAATGGGAGTTCATCTCTGCCGTAATGACGACTGTTTGTGGTTATTCACCGATCGGGAATCCGCTAAAGTGCTTGAGATCCGCAATGATCGCGAGGTAAACATTAGCTTTTCAAGTCCTGAGCGGATGAAGTTTGTGTCTGTCACAGGAGTTGCCACAACGACAGACAGCCGTCAAAAGATTGATGAGGTTTGGGCGCCGATTTCTAAGGTCTCGCATCCGGAAGGTAAAAATGATCCGGACTTAATCCTTATTCGAGTCGTGCCGACCTTCGCTGAGTATTGGGACGAGTCTAACCAAGAATTTTCAAGACTCTATCAATCAACAAAGGCGATGTTAACGGGTGAAATTCCGGAACGAGTCGGCGAGCACGCAGAACTACCATCTCTGGATGACAGCTTGGATATTCCAGAGTCAGGGCAGTAGATCCCTCGACTCAGACAAGCACAGTTAGTGGGCGATCCAATATCGGAAACGCCCATCTCGTTGGACAAAAATGGTAAATTTGCCAATGCACTCTAGCGGTCTGCATGACGCCTTGATGGTTAACCGCCGACCACTAAGAAATTAGTGCAGGTGTCTACGCTCGTCGCACGGTCGAAATTCTCCGAAGAAACCGAGAGATATCGGCGGCTTGAAGGTATTGGCATTAGATATGCTCATGGTCTCGTGAAGCGATTTTCCATTCACGATAATCTTTATAGAACGCCATGAACAGGTTTCCTAAGCACAATGTACTCTTAATCCTGATACTTGCTTTAAGTTGTGGACTTTTCGGTTGCACTCCTAAAGCGCTCGAAGACGCCGCTGAAACAACCAACGAAGTGACCGATGGCGTCAGCGAGAATCAGTACTCGGTGGACCCGGTTGATCGAATCGCTGATTGAAGTTGACAACTTCGCATTGCCATTAAACGCCACCCTTGAGTGGGGAGACTGGGGGTAAAACCACTCTCCAAGGAGCGAACTGAATCGCTGCCGCCGAACACGATGAGCCACTTAATGGCTCATCCGGTAAAACAAACTTTGTAACAATTAAGTTATCTGAAGTTGCACTTATCAGCCGCCACGCGATAGCGTCCGGTTCTGTTGTAATTTGAGAAGACGAAACCTGGGGCTATCGCCCAATGGCACTTACTTTAGACGAAACGTGGGATATTTTTATCAGCCGCCACGCGATAGCGTCCGGTCCTACGCGTTAAAAACCGGACGCTATCGCGTGGCGGCAGATGCGTTGCATCAATCTGAAGTAAGTGCCATTGGGCTAGCGCCCGGCGGCTGAATTTCGTAATCCTTCGGATTTAGCACCACAATTTCAGACCGCTGAAGTACTACCAAACTTTTAATTCTCAGGACTAAGTTATGAACCAGATTGAAACAGTGATCGCCGAGGACACGATGGGTGCCACCATCACACCGACAGGCGTGACTTTTCGCGTATGGGCCCCACATGCAGACAGCGTTGCAATAAAAGGTTCTTTTAATAATTGGGCAGCCGAATCGCTGGAGCCTGAACAGCATGGTAATTGGTCCATCGAAGTTCAAAACGCTAAATCCGGAGATGAATACAAATTCGAACTCAGCAACGGCGAAAACACTTTTGATCGAAACGATCCATACGCTCGTGAAGTCACCAACAGTATTGGAAACTCTATCGTTTGCGATCCTCATAAATTCGATTGGGGTGACGACGACTTCAAAATGCCGCCTTGGAACGAGTTGGTTATTTACGAATTACATGTGGGGACATTTAACAGAGATAATGATGACGAAGTTGGCACTCTCGATAAGGTCACAAAGAAACTTGGGTACTTGAAATGGCTTGGGATTAACGCGATTGAGATCATGCCAGTCGCCGAATTTGCGGGCGATATTTCGTGGGGCTACAACCCAGCCCATATCTTCGCTGTCGAGAGTGCATACGGTGGTCCTGAGGCGTTACGTCGATTCGTCAAGGCGGCTCATCAACATGGTATCGCCGTCATCATGGATGTCGTTTACAACCACTTCGGTCCTAGCGATCTCGACCTTTGGCAGTTCGACGGTTGGAGCGAAAATAATAAAGGTGGTATCTACTTCTACAACGACTGGCGAAGCAGTACTCCATGGGGAGATTCGAGGCCGGATTACGGTCGTGGCGAAGTCCGTCGTTTTATACACGACAACGCAATGATGTGGCTGGACGAATATCGTATGGATGGTTTGCGTTATGACATGACACTTTTTATCCGGTCGGTCGACGGCTCGGATGAGAAAGAGATTCCCGAAGGCTGGTCGCTGGCTCAGTGGATTAATCGTGACATACGCGAGCATTACCCAGACAAGATTACTATCGCGGAAGATTTACGAACCAATAACGCGATTACCCAAGACGAAGAGCATGGCGGCGCTAACTTCTCATCGCAATGGGATGAGGCATTCGTGCATCCAATCCGTGAAGCAGTCACACGGGCCGAAGATCAGCATCGCGACATGCACGCTGTCGCCGATGCCATCAGTCACCGATACAATCTCAACGCGTTCGAACGCGTGGTGTACACAGAGTCACACGACGAAGTCGCCAACGGGAAGAAGCGTGTTCCATCGGAAATTGATGAAAATGATCCAGACGGTTGGTTCGCGCGACGCCGCGCCGCATTGGGTGCCGCAATAGTTTTCACCTCGGCGGGAATCCCGATGATATTCCAAGGCCAAGAGTTCATTCGGCCAGATTGGTTTGATGACGCGAACCCAATCGACTGGGATGAAGCAGGCGAACAAGACAAAACGATGCGTCTCTACCGCGATCTAATCCGTCTTCGGCTGAACAAGGAAGGCCACTCCAGTGGCTTGACCGGTCAAGACACAGAGATCTTTCACATCAACAATAAAGACAAAGTAATTGCATACCGACGGCGGGTGTTGGGCACCGATGTTGGTGAGGTTGTTGTGATTGTGAACATGTCGCATCGTCATTGGGACAATTACCGTATTGGGTTTCCTAAGGCAGGCAATTGGCACGTCCGATTTGACAGTAGTTCGAAATTTTATTCCGAGGATGGTTCGGAGGTCGGTATCGCAGCAGTTGAAGCGGTTCACGCGCCTTACGACTGGTATACCCATTCGGCTGGTCTTTCAATACCCGCATATTCAGCGATCGTGTTTTCACAATAGGAGAGCGATGCGAGAGAAGACTGGCATGCGGCAACACGTATCCTCGAACAAGTCAAAAGCCATAACTTTCACTAACGATACAGCTGAAATTTTTTATGGACGTTGCGGTTGAAAAGTCTTTACCGTCCTGTCACGCCTATTACTTCAATTGAGCTTTAATCACGTCCACCAAGTTCTCCACCGAAGTAAATTCGCCTACGATCGACGTACCCGGAAATAGAAGCTTCGGAACATTCCCAGTTCCAACACGCTTGTAAATTTCGACATGCTGAGCGATGTATTGCTTTGGAACGTTACTTTCGAGAACTTTTCGCAACTTCGCTGCATCTACGATTTCGTTTGCCTTTTTAATCGCCTCGTCATAAGTCACAACGGTTGGCGTTGACAGCAAGAAATTGTGAAACTCCTCGAACTTCATCGCATCGACTCGCCAAACGGCAACTGCAAGATTAGAAATTTCGCACGATTCGGCCATGCGTGGGCCAGTTTGCGTAATGGCATTATTACAATCAGCGTTCAGCGGAATTGGCAATGCAACAACGGCTACATTGCCGTCGAGCGCCGATTTCGCTCCGACAATGGCTGCATGAGTTCTGCGACAGTGGTCACACGTGTAATCGTACATCTCGACAAAGATGTATTTGGCATCTTGCTTCCCCGCCAACGGCCATTGAGCTACGTCCAGTTTTATGGTGCCTCCAGACACTGAGACAAAGCGACGTTCTTTTAGTTCTTCTGTTGCTGCCAGATTCGAGTTTTCGTTCTTCTGCGTGCTTTCTTTTGACGTAAGAACGCTCTCTGCCGATGAAGCTTGCTTCTGCGCCGCTGATTGTATTTGTCGATCTTGGACCACGAGTAAGCATGAAATTGAATTCCGAAAATCTGCGATCGCCATCAGTTGCTGTTGCCAACTATTCAGCACCATAAAACCATCAGGATGGACTCGGTGCGAGGTAGATTTGTCGTCGGCCGCATCGGGCGATGGATCATCAACGGGTGGAGCAAACTCAAAGGCTTCAATTTCCTCCGAACCTTCACTCAACGTTTTGTGCTCGATCACTTTATAAGTCACTGGTTTGACGAGCAATTGCCCGCTTGCTAACACTGCAAATCCAGCAAGACTAATCAACGAAAGGTATCCCACAGCTCGACCTCCAAGCGGCTTTTGCCGCAACAACAGTGCTGAAATAATCAGGCCACACGTGTGAGCGGCCAAGCAATAAGTACAAAGATGTTTCAAGACGAAAATCTGAATCGAAATAAACCAAATCGCTGCCACGCCGGCCGACAGCCCCATGATGACAATCAATCCCAACGCAATTCTGCGAGTCCTTTCACCAGTCGCAAAAGCCGCCCAACCAACCGCGCCCAACAGACTCGCATACATCCCTAATGCCATAAAGCTGACGGGGATTCCAAGCCATCTAGACCAGCGGCTGTTAATCACATCGTTGCAATCGAAAACACTGCCTCCTCCGCAGCCAGCTACCTTGGAGGAGTTCAAAGCAACCCAGCTAAGGTAGCCCGACACTCCCAATGCTATCAGGGCGATCACCCCGATAACTGAGAGGAGGCTCCCGTACGATTGTCCGGCAACATCTAACCTAGTAGTGGCAACGGAATCGTCGTTCTCACTGAGCAAAACAGGTTCGGGCATTTTCTCTCCAGCCCGCAGCGGGCATTCATTGGGAAAAGTTGTTGTCGACTATGTGGCACGGATAACAAATAACAGATTGCAATCATCGCAGCTCTGATGTCAAAAGTAATAGCCCCCAAACGACCACCAGTACCAAAAGCAGTAACTCAAGGTAGAATTTGTTATCAGTTTTGAAGAGAAGCTTATAACACTCAGCCCTCTGCAATCTGGCGAAGCGGCAGAACTGACCGTTGCTTAACTACTATCTTCGTCGATATCCTCGGTTGAGCATAGTCCAAAGACTCGCTGGAATTATCAGTTGTTAAAACATGAGCTCAACCGTCGGTTCTGCTCGCTGCTATGAAACTTATACCACCATCACTGAGTCTCAGAGCCAGCCGCCTCATTCAACGACGAAGCCGTACCGGGCAAAAATCATGGGCTCTGTTGAATTCAGCAGGCCCTTCGCGGAGTCGACAATTCGATCATTGACGCGGTCAAGACGGGCAATCAACTGGATTTACCCGTTGTCGTTTATCACTGTGTGGAAGATCAACATCAACATGCATCCCATCGGTTTCACCGCTTCATTCTGGATGCGTCGCAGATCTTCTAAAAACAGGGGGCAAATCGTTGTATCCGATTCTGTCGGCACATCTTCCAACCGGAGAATCCTCAACCACGTTTGCTCTCGTGATTGGCGGAGGATGCCGCCGTGCCGAGGAGTATCGCGGCGACGTTAACGAGCCCCATCACGTGCCGAACTCATTTGACATTCGCAGTCCTTCTGTGGGGTGATCGTTTTTTCTTCGGCGTTGACTTCTTACGCGACGATGGCTTCTTCCGCGAACCGTGACGCTCAAGCACCTTCGCCGCCAACTCCTTTGTCTCCGGTTGTCTTCTGATCAAATAATAGTCAGCCCGCATCTCGGTTGAGGACTCCCTCCAGTTAACTATCGGCTTAACATATCCCGCTTTGATCGATCCGCGAATTGGCGAATCTTGATGGGCGATAATTTGTCCGGCCGTGAACGGCCTCAGCTCTGGGACCCAACGCTTGACGAACTTCACCTTCGGGTCGTGGTCGGAGATTTGTTTCGCCGGATTATAAGTCCGCAGAGTATTAATCCCGACGACACCAGCTTGCATCTGAAGCTGTGCCACGTGAATTCCCGGCTCGTAATCCGCCCACCATTTGGCCATCGGCCAAAGCATATCGCGATAGTCCAATCGCATTGCGTGGCAACCCACCGACGTAATCATGGATCGCATTCGAAAGTTTGCAAAGCCCGTCGTTTGGGCACAACGAATTACAGCATCGACCATGGGGAAACCTGTTCGACCCGTCATCCAGCTGTTCAATCGCTTGGGATCGCAGGACGTTTCCAATGCATCATAGGCTCGGTTAAGTGGGTGAAATTCCATCGACGGTTCCGTCTCGAGTCGCTGCGTGAAATGATCTCTCCAATGCAAACGGGCTTTAAAACTGTTTAACGATCGCCTCCATTTTCCAGCATCTGGATCGTCGGAAACTTTGAGAGCTTCCATCTGATCATTCGTTGCCGCGTAGACCTGCCGGCCCGTGATTGTTCCCCAGGCAAGATGCGCCGACAACCGAGAACCTGCGACAAAAGCCGTATTAGGCGAACTGATTCCACCGCTGTACGCAAGTCCGCGTTTATTCAAAAAGCTATCCAACGTGTCCTGAGCATCTGATTCGGTAACACGTTGTCTCATTCTTTTGGAGGCAGCCGATAATTCAAATCCAAATTTAGAAACGTTTAACCGCCCTTTAACTGCCAGCGACTTTTTCACCTCCGCGGGAGCGCTAATCCGCCTTAGCTTTTGTTTGCTGGGAAGCGGTATCGGTCCTTCGCTCATCCATCGGTGCCAAAGTTGGGACCGCTTGTCGCGATCAGTCAAACGGCGAAACACGCCCGTTTGCAGGGGCTGATCCCATTTTATGCCATAACCCTTGCACCATTTGGCGAACTTCTTATCACGTTCGAATGTTCTGTTGGTCCCAGTTTCCTGATGACTGACGACACCTTTTAAATCGACCAAGCCTCTGAGTTTCTCGAATGCTTCTATGACCTCCTCGTTAACGATTAAGAGCTCACCGCCATAACTTTTCAAGGCGATATTGAGCGCCTTCGCGGCGTCCAACCATGCCGCCACATGGAATCCAGACGTCTCGGGAGCATTAAGCGCTGACGGTTCGATGACGAAGACTGGCAGGACGGAGCGATGATTTTTTTCCGCCAGTTCCAGCGCGTGAGTTAATGCGGGATTATCGCTGAGACGGAAATCTTTCTTCAGCCACCAGACAACGCATCCTTCTGATATTTTCATTTGAATCAGTCTCTTTGCGTGGCGTTATCGAGCGGGACAATCCGTGACCAACGATTAGTTATGTACAGCGATTAGTTATCTCCAGCGATTAGCCACTGCCGAATTTGGAGGATACTTTCAGACAGCTCAATTATCAATCTTGTCCAACCGCCAAACACGCTCTGCCCAAGCAAGATTTTTTGCCAGCGGAAACTGGTGGGACTGACTTTCAAGAAAATGCATGAGATATCCGGCGGTGTTTGGAAAGCAAATTAAATCTCCTACCTCAATGCCTTGGGGAAATCTTAATCGACGTAGACACAGCAACTCAGACTCAGTGCAGTAAGCGCCAACTAGGAAGCCTTCCATTATATTTCCGTTTGAGCTTTCTGAAGCATCAGCGCCATGTCCGTCCGTAGCACCACGAATCAACAATGGATCAACTAGAAAATCTGCGCTGCTGGTTCGACACTGCGTTCGGTTCATTGCCAAACCGATCAGCCAATCGCCGTTAACATGCTGCTTGCGAAATTCAACCCGCGCCACCGTCATGCCTGCTCCGTCAAGTACGCTGCGGCCCGGTTCGCAACGTAATTGGACGTTTCGACTGCGGACGGAGTCAGCAATAGTCCCGATTTTGGTCTCGGTCAAAAGGATCTCATTCAGCCAATCGGCGCGAGTGAGTGATTGAAAGAAAGGGTATGACTTCCGCTTGCCGTGCAATTTGCCGTCGACTTCGAAAAGGCCAAGTCCATGGTTGCGATACGTCACCGGGGCACGTTTGCCAAGCAATGCCCGTTCTTGCTGGCTCCAAAAATCGTTCCACTGTGACTCGGACTCCAGATAGCTGATGGGAAGCCCACCTCCGATGTCCAAAAATTCAATTGTGTGACCGAGATCCGTAAGTTGGTCAACGATTAGCAACGACTGTTCAATTGCCGACACACGTTGAAGGGGACAGTAACCGTCCAGGTGGAAATGAATTCCGCGAATTACAGGGGAGTTAGGGCGAGAAAAGTGGGACCACTTTTCCGAGACCATACCGACAACTTCGGAGACGTCGAATCCAAAACGCGAATGTAATTTCCCTCCTTGGTGTTTGAAACCACTAATTCGTACCGCGATATTCACTTCTGTGTCGTAATTTTGCCCTACTGACGCGATCTGTCTAAGCTCGTCCAAGTTATCGACGGCGATCGTGATTTGCTGGCGAACGCATGCTTCAATCAACTCTGTCGTTTTAATCGCCGCCGTGCAGATGATACGGTCTGTCTTGGTGCCCGCATCCAGAACTTGCTGAAGCTCTTGTAAACTTGCGACGTCAACCCCCGCGTCGATCTGATTTGCTGCTTCCACGAACGTCAAACATTTGTTGGACTTGCGTGCGAAGTAGACCTCGAAATCAAGGTTGTGTCCTATTGCGACGCCGCGTATTTGCTCAACGTTTCGCTTGAAAGGTTCTGGGTTTAGCAGATTCAATGGAGAACCATACTTTTTGACCAGAGATACGAGATCAGTCGACTCAGCCAATTCATTCATCCACGGTTCGAGTCGCGCACGCAGTGGCAGCTCGCCGACGCACAAGTCAATCAATTTCGTTTGGGTCGCTGGTTGTGACATTATTTTAGTTCTCTACTTATTCTTGCAGATGTGACCGCTTCATTCTGCGGTTGGAATCTTATTGCTGTCCGCCGTTCGCCCGGCCTACAATCTCTGCTGATACACATGACGCTATATGGCTGGCCCAACGTTCGGGATAATCGTGAAGCTTTCGACTCAAGGTATCGTTGCCCAACACGCAGCCTTCGGTTGCTCGACCGATGATTGACAAACCATCGACTAATTCACCGTCAGAATTAATTGCACGCGAAGAAGCGTCGACGCTGACACCTGTCGTGGGACACATCAAACATAGCTCTCCAGCGTTTATCAGCTTCCCCAGCACAGAATCGGCTCCATGATCGCCAGTAGCTGCGATAACCCCGTCGATGACGACGTCCAATTCCTGATCGGCGCGATCGCCGACAAGATACACGCCATCGCTGTCCTGCCGTATTTTCGCACGTACGAAACTCAGGTCAATAATCCCCGTTTCAATGAGCCCTAAAATCCTGCCAACATTTTCCGCTGGAGGACCAAAGGCAACTCGCTCCATTTCAGCGGCAATTCTTGAGAACGAAACCCAACTTTGTTCAGTTAGATTACCGTGGCTGACACACTTCACGACTGAGGAGTATAGTTGCCGCCATGATTCCGCCAATGCCCACGATTCATCGACTGCGACCTGCCCGGTGGCAACCCGATAGGACTGTTTCATCGTTTCGTACACTCTCGATTCTGCGTTACCGATTTGGGACGAACCCTCCGCGACCTTAGAGTTCTCGCGATGCGCAGCCGTTGGATCACAGTCCACATCTAATTTGTTAAACCATTCTCTCACTCTGCCGTTTTGCGAAGTGCTGGATTCGTCATCACGTCGTGCAACCGCTAACGCTCTATCCGCGGATTGAAGTATGATCGGCCAGATCGAACGCAAGAAATTGATTCCACCGTGGGGGCGCAGAATCGACAAAATCTGTTGCCGTCCCATTTCCCAAATAACATTGATCTTGTCAGGCACACGCAATTTCGACTCATCAGGCTTGGCGAACATTGGTCGGCCAGTTCGCGAAAACGGGAAAATTCTCTTCGGCTCGTCTCCACTTGGTTGATAGATCCAATTGTGGCCCGAAGGTGTAAACTTTCCGCCGCGTCCCTCTGTTAGCGAAAGAGCAGCATCGGTGAAAGTAAGCGCGAAACCGCACACGCCAACAATCGATTCGGCGGGCACAGCATCGCTGGACAACTTTGTTTGCACTGGGAAGACGTGGTCAACGTAGGAAACAGACTTAGATTTTCTCATATCGCCAGTCACCCCAGAACTTCGCCAACCTCCATGCCCGGTTGCAATCAAAACTTCATCGTAGTTCGATATATCGCCGGCAGCCGACACAGTCCAACCTTCGGGCGATCGGGCAACCTCGTCCACCCAAGCCCTCGCGATCCGCAACGACATGCTCAAAGGTAACTGCTCGCAAACGATTCGAAAGCAATTCTCCAAGTATTCGCCAACCACCGCACGCGGCGCGTGGCCGGCGTCGTCAGCAAGCGCTGGATAATTCAACTCAAGCCACTGAAGCAACGTGGGGCGATACATTTCATCGAACTCTGCATGTTTGTTTCGATCTCTACGCCATGCATCAATTCGCTGGTTTGAAAAATTCATCCTCAGCCAATTGGGTTGCCGCAAATCATAAACGGTACCTGCACCAGGCGTTTCGGCTGAACCGTAAATGACAACTTCGATCGTTCTAAGTTGGTGATGGCTACTCAGCTGACTTGACAGTGCATCCAAGCAGTACAGCGCCCGTGGCCCTCCGCCAACGATGGCAATTCTAAACACGTCAACCGATCCGGACGATCGGATCGTTTCCGCACAATCTAAATTTTGTCGAACGTCTTTTGTTAGGTTGCTCATTCAGCGATCTCGCTGAGGGTGGTCTCCAAGGACATTTCAGCATCCGCCAATGACGGAGATTGCCGCTGGTCATTAGAATCGCTGGACAGATCGAAGCATTCTTGAGGATTTGCAAGCACCAAGCGATTAAGTTTTTCCTCTGTAGTCCCAAGTTTGCGTTTCACCCAGTCATCAGAGAAGACGGTGTCCAAATATCGTGTTCCCGAATCGTGCAAAATCGCCACACAAGTCTTACCACTTAGATGGTGAGCGTAAGAGCGGACGGCCTCCAGAACTCCACCCGACGAACCGCCGACCAGCAACGCTTCTTGGTGGGCCAACCGTCGACAGCCTACCACGCAATCCAAATCGCTGACTCGAATCACATCATCAAACTTTTGTCCTTGTGCAAGTGGTGGAATTGTGCCAGCACCAAACCCGGAGATTAATCGAGTGCCACTTTCGCCGCCAAACAAAGCGCTCCCCATCGCGTCAACTGCGACAACTTTCGTTTTGCGATCTCGCGATCGTAGATAGTCGCGACAACCTGATGCGGTTCCAGTGCTGCTGGTGGCCACAAACAAATAATCGAATTCACCATCGAGTGCGTCGTCTATTTCGCGAATCGTTGAGCTCTGATGAGCGAGCGGATTGTGCTTGTTCGCGTATTGATTTGGCCAGAACGCACCATCAACGTCGGCAACGATGGCAGCGACGCGTGCCCATCGCGCGGCCAGAAAGCTTCCCTCAACCTTTTGTGTTACTCGTTCGATCTGCCCCCCAAGTGCGGTGATGATTTTTATATTCTGCTGCTGGGCGTGTGGGTCTACAACGCAAATGAATTTCAAACCGTAATATCGACATGCCTGGGCCAAGCCGATTCCCATATTGCCTGACGAGGATTCCACGACGGTGGTGTTTTGACTGATTTGGCCACTTGCGATTGCTTCTTCGACCATCCGCTTTGCTGGTCGATCTTTTGCACTGCCGCCAGGATTGAGGGCCTCAAGCTTTGCGAAAACTCTTGCATTAGAGCCAGCAAAGTAACGATTTAGGCCGATCAAGGGCGTGGAACCGACAGCATCCATCACGTTGTTGCAAGGCGTCCGGACATGCTCTTGGTAATACGTATTTTGGAGCCGCATGTTGTTTCCAATGTGAGCAGTGGTGAATGACACGCTACGGATGATTTAAATTGTTGTCCCTCAGCAATCTGAAAGAGCGCAGACAAAAGGCGTTGCATCTAACGTGCCAACCCCTAGCTATCGAACGTACACCGCGTATTTCACACGTTACGCACTCCAACGGTGAGCGTTGGACGAGCAGGATGAACGCGGTGGCTTCAGAGAACAATCCCTTGCGGTTATCAAGCATCCAACGCGTGCCTCAGCTTCGCGAATAACTCACGTAGAAGAACCGGCACTTAGCTTCCCTCCTTTGGAGCTTTCGATAGGTATTTTCCAAAGCCGCTGCCGCATCAGGAAAACTTGCGGTTCAGTAGCAAGTGTGCGCAGGACTCTGCGAGGCGAGCGTCTAAAAGCCACTACTGCAGAGAGTCAGGACTACATCCGTAGATTTCAAGCCGCTTTTCACGGAGCTATCAAATTGATCGCCGTCGCTAATGCCTCAATTTCTACTGGCTTGGCCAAAATTGGAACTGACTTGAGGGCGTCTGGATATTCAAAATTCTTTTCGTAACCCGTCACGAAAACAAACGGTACATTTCTTTCCAGCAATTCCAATGCTAAAGTAACACTAGTCTCGTTTCGAAGATTTACGTCCAATACGGCGAAATCGTATTTCTTGTTGCCGACAAGATACTGCCGACTAAGCTCAATCGACGGTACGGCATCGATCGCCCTCACCCCCAGCGACACCAGAGTTTTTTCCAAATCCAAAGCAAGCACCATATTGTCCTCGACGATCAGCACTCGTTCATACGTTTTCGCCAGCTCCGTAATTGCCGCAGCGGACGCGTCATTGGCTTGTTCGACGTGAGGATGAGATTTCTCCATCAACGTCGTCGTTTCTGCAGGTAGCCAGAACGTAACCATGAAACCGTCACTTCGAAAATCCACTTTCGCTGTCCCGCGACACTCGTAGGGAATAGCGCGCTCGATCAGCGTCAAACCAAAACCGCGACGCGTCGGTTGCTGAACATTATCAAGGCCACTTTCCTGCCATCGAATCGTCGTGCCGCTCGCTTCGGACTGCCAACTTACTCTCAGACGCCCCTCATCGCGGCCCATCACACCGTGCTTGTTCGAATTGCTGACCAATTCGTGAAACACCAATGCCATCACTGGAGAGATATCTGCTCTGAGACCCAAAGGTGGTCCATCAATTTCGACGCGTTCGGATTGGTCGACGAACGGCTTGAGCTCGGTCTGCAGCATCTCATCCAACCGCGCCCACTGAAGCCCGCTTCCACCAATCAAATCATGAGCAGTCGCTAGGGCCAAAATACGTCGTTCAAATGCGGCCGCGTAGCTTTCCAACGACGTCGACGAATCTCGTGACTGGCGAGCGATCGAACGCACTAGCGCTAGAACGTTCTTCACTCGATGGTTTAGCTCGGCAATCAGAATGTCCTGATACTTCTTTTGCTTCTTCCAAGCTTGACTGGTCGCTGATTGCTCGCGATACACCAATTCCACAATCGAGTTTCGCAGTTCCGCGGCCGTCGCCAGTTCGATCTTAGACCACGGGCAGCAGCGCCCATGCACAGATTCCGCGTACTCTTCAAATGATGCTCTTGGATGCAGTCGCGGACCATTGGGACCGAAGCTAATCTCCTTCTTCGGCTCTCCCCCCCAACGCACATTCAAAATTTCTTCGTCGCGAAAAAAGAAAAGGCGCGTGTCATCGTCATTTCCGATCGTCATCGCCAACGCGCCGGCGGACTGTCCCAAGTCCATCGAGGACACTTCGGCGACGGAGGCGAAACTATCGAAGGTGGTAATATACTCGTGGGGTGATGTCGAAATCGCAAGAATCGCCTGCTCGCTGGGTGTGCTTCCAAACCGAGCTGTACCTTGGCCGCGTGCTAACGCTACCCCATCTGCGTTCAAAATTTCGGCCATCGGCTCCCACAATGATTTAACTGCCGCATCCAACGCGGTGTCTTCTGTCTTCCGAATCGATTCAAGAATCGAGTTGGCGCGCTTTCGACCGCGAAGCACCTCTTTCTCAATTTCCTGCTGCAACTGCATCGAGAAAAATTGCGCAAACAATTCGCCAGTGAATCTCTCTGCCATCGGAAGCAGTTTAGGTCGATTATGGTGAAACGCGAACAGACCCCACAGTTCTCCTCTTACGATGATTGACAAATTCATTGCAGCTGCGACCCCCATGTTGCTCAAGTATTCAACATGGATGGGTGAGACGCCACGATTATGACTACGCGTGAGATCGAGTGGTTGGTCGCGAATGGAAAACACTTCCGCCTGCGCAACACGAATGTTGGGGATCAACCGAATGGGGATCTTCAGCATGATGTCGCGCACTTGTTTGGGAATGTCGCTGGCGGGATAACGCAAGCCCAAATACGGAGTCAACGCGGGACTGCATACTTCGGCCACGACTTCGCCGTCACCGTTTTCTAAAAATCGGTAACCCATAATGCGATCAAAACCTGTCACCATTCGCAACGCTTTCACCCCCGATAGTAATAGTTGATCGACACCCTGGTCAATAGTCAGCCCCATCATCAACGAACGGACTTGTGCAGTCACCACGCTGGGGCTGTTGAAGGTCCCCGATATCGGTTCGGATTCCAGCACCAACATGTCGGCAGAAATGTGAACGGCCATATCACACGTGACATCGTTAATGGTATAACGACCAAGGTATTCGCGCTGCGTGGCGATGGTGGGAATTCCCATCGCCCCGCGGATTGCATGAATTAAGTCGCTGTCAGGGAAGAGCGTTTCGATTCTAGAACCCAATACCTGTTCGGGATGCTCAATACCGAGGACCGTAACATTGCGGCTGACGTAGGTTATCTCAAACGTCTCGCAATCGGTCGCGACCAAAACACCAAATGATTGGACTCGGCCCGGAATGTGTACCGGTTCGCGTTCGCAGTTATCCAGTGCGATTTGTTCATCGGTTTTCGATGCATCGTCTTCTCGTTTCACAACTGCCTCGTTCGGTTGGCAACTAATCTTGGCTTGGCATTAAGTGACACACACCTGCAATGAATTCTGGGGAGCGTCGCGGACGCATCTATAAATTACGAATTTATACTGTCGTCGAAGAAATCATACGCTAATTCGAACACCCCTCGTGCAGCCTCAACTGCGACATCTTGGTCAAGTTCGAATTGGTTAAGTGCTTTGCAAAACAGCGGCCAGCGGTGAGTCGCATCGCTGGATAACTGCTGTAGATAATAATGTGTCGCAGGTGCCCCCATTCGCTGTGAGGCGGTTTTAGCCATCATTTTCCCGCCCATCGCCGATCCCTCAAGCACATAGGCGCGACCCCAGTCTTGAGCTTTCGAAAACGATTCGTGCGAGTGAACTTTCAGTTCCATACCAGAATCCTCAAATGCTGTGACGATTTGCAACGCAGCTAGATCACTTCGAATAAGCGTGGTTAATGGAACGGCCCGTGGCGGCAAGTCGGTAGCTCGTTGGCAGACTTGTACGCTGCTGTCACACTCGGTATACAGCCGCAGCATTCCATTAAGATACCATGCGTAGTTTTCGCGTGATGCTAGTGGCGGCCGCTGCTCCATCAAGTTATCCAGTCGCCGATGAGACGCCTTGGTCTCTTCACGCAACCGCATCCGCAAGTTCAAAGTCTCTGATTCAGTAGATTCTGGCGTCGGCGACATACGAGTGGATTTGTTTTTCATGAAAACATTGTAGCGGATTTCGCAGTTCAACGATTTTACCAACGATGGTGAGAATGAGCGGTAGACGACCAACTGGAACGCATCTGCTTCAGCGTTTTGCATTGGTCAATTGCCAGCATAGTTTTTGGATCGTGGTTTACTAAGGAAATATTTGTTACTCGGTGAACAAGAACTTCGTTGGCATGCCCTTTGCTAACTTTGTGGCAAGCCATTCAACGTTTTGAATGTAATCCTTAAAGACGTTTTAACCTTAGACCCAAAAATGGAGAAGACAGTGAATCTTAAAATTTGTTTTGCCGCGTTGGCATTTGCAGCAGTCGCGACACTTGGAAGTACAACAACAGCGATGGCTCAAGGCCCCGGCATTTTCGATGGTAACGGAATTTTCGACGGCGGTGGTATTTTCGACCGTTCGCCCAACGCTGGAGTGATCGACGGTGGCGGAGTGTTCGATGGCGGTGGCGTGTTGGACGCTGGCTACAACAATAGTAACTACGGCAGCCACGGCTACGCGAACGACGGCTATGCTTCGACTGGTTACACAATGCCGACTTCAACGACGCCGACCTACACGGTCAATGGTGTTAGTTCAAACGGATACTATACCAGCACTGTTGATCCGTGCTGCTGCCAACAGGCAACTCGCCGTGGCTTGTTTAGTAGATTTCGACGATAACCTGAGTTCAGCGATTAATAAGATCACGAAAAAAATGCGAAAGCCGCTCAGTGTCTTAGTGTATTACTGAGCGGCTTTTCTGCTATCGATATTCTGTTGTGTAGCATCTCCAACACTTTGCACGAGCGGCCTTTTGAGCGTTTTACGTAGTCTCGAACCAAACTTTCCGGGTAAGACGCATCCTAACTGACGGTCCGCTGGCAATGGCTCTATTCATCGTCGTCCGCGAGAAGCGTTTCCACTGCGGTGATTAATTCCTTATCAGCGATTGGCTTACGCAAACATAAATCGGATTGCATTGCTTTCGCATGCTTGTCTAGGAAAAGTTCCGGATTCGAGCCTGTGACCGTTAGAACTTTGGGAGCAGGTGGTTCGAGATTCATAGCGATGTGCGCCAGCAGCGACAGGCCACCTTTAGATCGAATGCTGTTTGTCTGGTCACGGATAATCATGTCGCTTATTACTAAGTCGATCTTCGACTCGTTCAGAGACTGAATCGCGCCATCAGTATCGGATTGGACAATCACTAGGTATCCCTTTAGCTCGAGCAAAGATCGCCAATGTTGACATAGTCGATCGTCGTCTTCAAGAATCAATATTGTTAGCAACGTGGAACTCCGTGCGTATTTGGCAGGGGAAACTCAAAGTGTTGAGAAATGTACTTTTATCAAATAGATATAGCAACGGCTCTTGTATTTTAGTACCGAGCATTTGTTCTTAAAGCGTGAAAATTGCAGTTGTGCCCCTGCGTGGCACGGAGATTCAACGCCGACCAATGTGTGTTCGGCCTTCGTGAGTCCCAATTGAAAGTCACTTTTTGACGATTTCCTGATGCAATGTTTTCAGCAAACGCTCGCGGTCAATTGGCTTGGGGACAAACGCGTTGCAACCTGCCTCATGACTGGCCGCTTGCTCCTCTGGCATCGTGCTGGCGGTGAAAGCTACGATCGGAACCGTGATTCCACGCGATCGAAACTCACGTGCGGCTTGGTATCCGTCCATCACCGGCATTTGCATATCCAACAGAACCGCATCAAACGAACGACCATTTGTATTGGTACGTATCGCATCGACCGCGGACTTTCCGTCACCAACGACCGTCACTTCGACGCCTTCTCGTTCTAAGATTCGTTTTACCAAAAATTGAATGCCCTTGGTATCTTCGGCAACCAGTACGCGCTTTCCCTCCAACGGTCTGTCGCTGGCTGGATATCGCGGCTCGGCGACTTCTCCATCGGACTCCCCTTCGACAAACTCAATCGCCGGAATTCGTAATGTAAAACAACTTCCTTCGCCGGCAACACTTTCGACTTCCAGCGACCCGTCCATCGCCAATGCCAACTTTCGACTAATTGCCAATCCCAGACCAGCTCCCCGGACACGCCTACTGGAAGTCGGGCTTGATTGTGTATACGGATCAAACACGACCGAGAGCAGCGACTGCTCGATGCCACAACCTGTATCCGACACCTCGATCAGGAAATTATCGCCTTCCATTTCCGCCTTCACGCCGACGAAGCCCTCGGTCGTAAACTTCAACGCGTTGGATATCAGGTTGTCCAAAACCTGCCGTGTTCTGACACCATCAGCCATAAACAAACGGTCGGGCAGTTGAGTCGCGTCCTCTTTCAGCTGCAGTTTATGAGTGGCCACGATTGGGCGATACGAGTTAAGCGTGTCTTCGACTATCTTTTTGATTGAGACGGGGGTTTTCTTAATTGTCAGTCGCCCTGATTCGACCTTCGACAAATCCAATAGATCGTTAAGCAATTCCGTTACATGTTTGCCGCTGCTGCGAATCGTCTCCAGCATCTCTTTGTGTTGTGGCTTTAGTGGTTGATCCAGCAGCAGATCAGCCATGCCAATCACTGTCGTCATCGGCGTCCTAACATCGTGGCTAATGTTAGCGAGGAAAGTCGTTTTCGCTTCATTGGCTGATGCGGTGTCATGAATGAGCCGGCCCAAGCGATGTTGCACATTCTTCTGTTCCGAGATGATTCGGCAAATTGTTGAGATATATTCTAGTTTTCCTTGGCTGTCTCGATGCGCCGTAATCAACTGAGAAACTGGAATGTGGTTTCCATTGGCATCTAGGATCTCGGTCTCTCCGGTCCACGTACCCATTCGCGTCGCGCCGGGAACACCTTCGCTGACGATAATTTTTACAGAGTCGGGTGCGAAGTAATCTGTCAACGCTCGACCGCGCGGATCTTCCTCCAAACCAACGCCGGTAATTAGCCGCGCGGCGCGGTTGAGCGAAACTAGGTTGCCCTCGTCGTCGGCGGTTGCAATAAAATCATTTGCATTTTCGACAATTCCCGAGATGCGAACTAGCTGCTCGTAACGCAGTTGCTCTCTAATTTTCGTGCTGAGTGAATCCGATACCGATTGCAAAACGGCTTCGGTTTCCTCGAGCCATTCTTCAAAACTACTGTCGACCAAGAAACCCGCTACACCAACAGACTGGCCGCGTGCTTCGAGCGGAAACAGCATCAACCGCCACGGCTTGCCAAGTTCCGCGTCAGACAACATGCAATCGCCCACGGTTTCCGATGCATCCAATTTTCGCCAGCCGCTTGCTTGTGTCATCTCTATCGTTTCAGGCTTACCGGACCTGATCGTTTTTTGCACCAGCCGCATCACATTCAGATCATTCTCGCTCATCCATTCGTCTTCGTACGGTCCAAATCCGGAGTAAGTTGCCTGCAAAGCATTGGTGATTTGATGATTTTGCCACAACCAGAAACATCGGACACCAATCTGATCCTTGGCCAATTCTTGCAGGTCTTTCCAGCAGCCAGGCATCGGTTCACTGCTAAAGCTACCCGACTGAACCGCGGTTTCGAAACTGCGAAGTTTCGAGACGCGAAGTTTGTGACTAATGTCACGTTCAATCGACGAGATCCCGGCGATGCCCGAGTTACCGATAACTGGAGAAAGTCGAACACTGACGTCTACAATCTTTCCTGATTTAGTTTTCCGCTTCGACTGAAACTCCGTCGCTATCTTTTCCGAACGCACCTGTTCAATCTTGACCGCATTCTCATCGCGTGATTCTGAAGGAATAACAAGATCGAAGAAGTTCGCACCGACAGCGTCTTCCGCGGTGAAACCATAAGTCTCAGTAGCAGATTTATTCCACTGCGTAATCGAGCGGGAGAGGTCGAAGGCGACGATGCTGTCGGCCGTCGATTCGACGATCGACGCCCAACGCTTGGCGGAGTCCTCACGTTCACGGATTAAAGTCGTGTCGGTGTAGTTAATTACCACCCCGTCACTGGTCGACGCCGAATCGAACGGAGTCACCCGAATAAGGTAGTTGCGACCATCGGGCAACTCGAGTTCTTCGTTAGACGGAACGCGCGTGCGCATCACGTCCCGAATTGTTTGCAGTAAGGACTCAGGGACAAACCCCGACCGAAAATTGTCGATGGGACGTCCTATATCTTGCGATCGAAGCGCGAATAATTCACCAAGACGAGGCGTGAAACGGCGAATGGAAAGTTCTTTATCCAAAAATAAAACGGCCACGTGACTGGACCCAAGAAGGTTGTCCATGTCATCGTTTAAGTCTCGCAGCTGTCCAATCTTTCGATGAAATTCAGCGTTGACGGTGTGCAGCTCCTCATTGACCGATTGCAGTTCCTCATTGGTACTTTGCAGTTCCTCATTGCTTGCGACCATTTCCTCATTGGTTGCTTGCAACTCTTCGTTACTAGATTCCAGTTCTTGAATGGTGGCTTGAAGGTTTTCGCGATTGAAACGTAGTTCATCCTCCAATGCAGTGATGACGTCGTTTGCCTCCGCTGAGACGTCAACTTCGGTAATCGAGCTGGAGGTCAGCGAATTAGATGCCACGCCGACGATATCTGATTCCTCAAATGTGACGAGAAGATATTTGTCGATCGAATCGTCTTGCTGGAACAGATCGACGTTGAGCGTGAAACTTCGAGGTTCGCGATTAACGCCCAACGACGCGGTCACGCCCTTATACTTAACCGTCTCTCTGTTGCGAATGCAGTGCTGGACGGCAGCCCCCAGCGGAGCCCGCAAGTCGCCGTGGATCATGGCCGTTAACTGGTCGGAATGCCTTCCGGTTTGGGGTACCAGAAATTCACCGCCATTACCGAACGTGTGCAAGAGACGCATCTGGTAGTCGACTAAAAATCCTGCCGGCAACATCCGGCCCAATATTGAGTCATAAGCCTTTTGTAATCTCGTCTCTGTTAAACGACTGGCCGGTACAGTGGGCTTTCGATGCAGCCTTTCCCCTTCGAAGTCTCCGTAAGTTGGGCGGTGTGTTTTCATGGTCGCCAGCTGAACGTCACGAAGTTTTCTGAACAGCCGCCACGGCTTACTAACTGACTCAAACTCGTCTTCGAGAACGCCCAACCCTTCGCTGGAGCCGAGAAACAGAAACCCACCTGCGTTCAACGAGAAATGAAACAGTGACAGAACTTTGTTCTTTGCGTTGTCCTGTAAATAGATCAAAAGATTGCGACAAGTGATTAAATCCATCCGTGTGAACGGGGCGTCTGTCATCAGATTATGGCGAACGAACACGAGTTGCTGACGAAGGGATGCAACGACTTGGTAATTGTCCCGGTTTCGCTGGAAATACTTTTCGCGCAGATCTTCTGGCATCGCGCGAACTGCATCTTCTGAAAACATTCCCGCTGCAGCAGCGTCGATCGCGGCACGATGGACGTCAGACGCAAACAGTTTGACTTTAATACTGCGGCCGGCGCGTAGAATGGATTCGTGAATCAAAATCGCAATACTGTATGCCTCTTCGCCCGTTGCGCAACCGGCGATCCAGATCCGAAGCTCTTCGCCATCCTTTTTATTCGAAATTAGTTTTGTAAGCGCCTCGTGCTGCAGCACTTCATAAGCATCCTTGTCCCGAAAGAAACTGGTGACGCCGATAAGAAGATCGCTGAGCAACGAAGTTCGTTCGTCGGCATCGTGCTTCACCAGCTCATGGTATTCTTCCAGCGTCTTTATGTTGAGGAGTCCTTGCCGCCTCTCAATGCGGCGGACGACTTGCTCAGGTTTGTAAATGCTGAAATCGATTTGATATTCTTCTCGAAGCAACTCCAACAATGTCGAGGCCGCTGGATGAGCGTTCTTAGATAATTCCAATTGTTCAATTTCTTCTCGCGACAGCGATTGCCTCACGTACTGGGTCAGCACATCCGCCAATCCAGCGGGAGGAAGGTCGGCGTGGCATTTGCCAGTTTCGATTGCTGCAGTCGGCATTCCGCTAAAGTTAGCTGTGTCGGGACTTTGCGCTAACACTAAGCCGCCGGTGCGATGAACGTCGTCAATTCCACCTGATCCATCGCCGCCGGTACCCGAAAGAACGATTGCGATACCAAACCGGCCTTGATCTTCAGCAAGTGACAAAAAGAAGTGGTCGATCGGTAACGAAAGTGGCTCATCAGACACACGCTCGGACAGCAGCAATTTTCCGTTCTGGATGACCATCGTTTTCGCGGGAGGGATCAGGTAAATATGGTCAGGACCGATCTCCATTCCTTCTGCGCAGTCAGTCACGACCTTCACCGGCATCTCGGTGACGCGCGAAAGCAACTGTGGCATCTTACTTTCGTGATCCGGCGAAAGATGCTGAATTACGACGTAGACGATACCCAAGTCGATAGGAACGGAAGTAAAGAACTCTTGGAGCGCGGCAAGCCCTCCTGCTGAGGCGCCGATTGCGCACACATGAAAATCGCAAGGGACTGAGCTAATCGGGTCGCCCTTCGTCTCGCACGATTCCGAATCATTCGTTTGATCGCTTTCGTTTGCGGGTTTTCGCTCGCTCATTAATCTATCCTTAGCCGCGAAATCGAATTCCTTATCGACATCTTGCCGAACCGTTCGATTTCCAACTTCATTTCAAGTTTCGCTCTGCATCCTGCGTATTGACTGTAAATAGTAACAGTCGTTCATTACCTCTGCAGAGGAAGGTAAATTCTACAAGCTCATTGGAAAGGTCAATCTCCAGCCAATTTCCAGCAAGACGGAGAGGGTCTGTCATCGTGACCTAATTCATCTGACGTTAACAAAAGACTTCAAAGGGTCAGTCTGAGGGAGGTCTCAGCAATTCGCGGGCCAATTTTTTGCGATTTGCGGAAGCCTTAATCTCTCAAATAGCTGATCCCCTAGCAACCAGGTTGGTCAATTTTCGACCAACTGTAATTCAAATTTGTAAGATGTCTAACAAGAGAAAAATCGGCGAACTGCCGTTGTCGATTTTGGTCTCAAAGAACTAAAATTTGCTAACGATGAATCAAGGATGATTGATGGCTCTGTTGTCTCCAAGCCG
>Ga0115031_1000726_pt1 | contig 23969 bp, 28 predicted proteins | sample Maine_Asex4_meta_FD_87301 | JGI IMG/M metagenome (GOLD analysis project Ga0115031, IMG submission 87301) | Marine algal microbial communities from Maine, USA - Maine_Asex4_metaG | ecosystem: Host-associated > Algae > Red algae > Unclassified | place: Maine, USA | collected 2015-01-05
GGGGGGGGGGGGGGGAGGGGGGAAACGGGGGGGGGGGGGGGGGGGAGGGGGGGGGGGGGGGGGGTTAAAAAGAAAAAAAGGGGGGGTGGGGTGGGGGGGGGGGGGGTGGCACGCCCTCTTACGACGGCGAGGGTGCAACCCAGCGTCAGGGGGAGAGGATGTCCGCGAGCGGGGGAGCGGCCGATAGCCTGCGAGCGGGGGCAAAGAGCGCTGTGGAAGAGTAAGAGATCACATGCGCACGGCTGTATGAGGGGGGGGTGGCAGGAGCGAAGACAGTGTCAGACAGGCCCGGCACTGGCACAAGCTGTCTCCCTGCACGGTCGGCACACAAAATCGGAAAAGCCGCTCGCTCTGGGTCGTGGTCACCGCTATCGCGCAGCCGGGATACCCGGTCACCCTCTCTATCACACACGCACGACACACGGGCAGCACAAAAAGGCCAAGCAGCATACCTGCAACAGGGTAGACGTGTGAGAGAGGTGGCTGAGCGCCCCGCGCCTGCATGCTGCAGTGGCGTAACCGTCCCACCGGCAGGGCCGTGGCGTACAGCAAAAAGGCGCGTATGGGAGTGGTGGGTGACCGCCAATGACTCGTTGGCGGGAGGTGCCGAGCGCGCGCGCGTCAAGAATGGCGTCCGCCAAGCATTCCTTCAAATGAATGCTACTTGAATGAGACGTGAGGGCCACTTTTCGTGCCGCCAGGATCTGCCCGGTGTGATCCAGTCGTGTGATTGGCTCACGCAAGGCCGCTGCATTGGAAGCTCAAGGACCGCACGATCAAGGCCGCGGATCGTGGCGGCCAAGTCGGTGCTAGGGTTACGTGGGCTGCTAGGGTTATGGCTGGGATGGCCACACTGCTACGACCGTCACTCCAGTGCCCGTCGCAATAGAGTTGGTCGTGCCCTGGACATGTTAAGACAATGTCTCTGTCGTGAAGCCGCACACAGACCCAATGGCCACGCCCGAGTGGTGCTGGAGCTGTACTGATGCGAGCTGTAGAGCAGGCTGTAGACGTCGGTCTGACATCCAACCTGTGCCTAATCTCTTTGAAGGGTTTTCATGGCCTGGGGCAAGCAACATGAACGAAAAAGTGTCAGAGCACCTGTGCGTTGCCATTGGTAGTTTCAAAACTGTGGAGCGCTCTCTGATGCGTTCCCCCGTAGGTCGAGTGCACCACACCACTCCGCAGAGTACGCACTTCAGCTGGCATAGTACCGCCGACTGGTCGAGCATCTTTGGTGCCGGTTGCACATCTTTGGTGCCAGTCGCGCATGTGTTGTTCGCCATCCACCTGGGTAGTCATTGACAGTGTCCTATGAGCTGTTGCCCATGGATGGTTGGAACCTGGACACGTATGAACATGGAAGATACCAGACCCATCCGAGTGCTCGGTGTGCGTCCAGAGTACCTCCTGTACATGGAGATAAGATCTCATCTCATCAGCCTGTAGGTTGGGTGCTGCTGGTACACGGTGCTTTGGGTCTGCCCACTGAGCACCAGTACAACAGGTTGCGCTGCTATGATGATACAGGCGCTATTCATGCATTCCGGCAGTTGCTGAACTCTTTGACATCTACCTACAGAGTTCAAACAGTTGTCCAGAGCTCCGAGAACATTGGGCTCGCTCATCGCTGTAACATGACTGTATTCTTGCGTCCGGCTGACACGGAGGCGGCGCACTTGTGTCGCGCGCGCACAGAAGTCATACGTGTGGCAAGCGAGTAGTCCTCCTGTCCACCTGCAGGCAGCAGTGCGCGCATGCGCGGCGGACCCGACAGAACAGCTTCAGTCCCGCTCCGTCTGTCGCGGTGGTCACACGCGCCCCCACCAGATGCTCGGCCTCCCTGGTAGTTGGTCACCTGTTGCAAGTGATAGCGCCGCCTCGCCGCCCCATTGCGTACACTATGGTGGCATTTCTACTGGGTGGAGGTAGCAGCACCTCGAAGCTCTACGAGATGCATGCGCTGTGACGTGACGCGATACTGTTCTTTTCCCTGCCATGCGCGCGAGTAGATGAATGGAAAAAGTTAGCAAGCATCAATCCCCCTGCTCATCCCGCCACCTGCCATTGTCTCCATGTTCATCAGATGCCTCCACCTCATCCCAGTCAAGAACCCCCCCACTGCCGGCCTGCATGTCCTCATCATCAGCCCCCTCTACACTCGAATCCACGCATTCCCCCGCATCTTCAATGTCAATGTCCTGCCCTCCCACCTCTTCTTCTCCCACCCCACCGACCGTGCCGCCATCGTCATCCCCCGACCCGGCGGCGACCTCCCCGCGCTCGCTGCCGGTGTCACCCACGTCCTCTCCAACACCGTGCTCAGCGACCCCCAGCTCGGCGCCGTCTTCCGTGACCGCATCATTCTTGTCCACCGACTCATCATCAGACGTCGCCGGCGTCGTCGTCCCGCTTGTGGAGGTCGGCTCGGGGACGTTATCAGGGACGTTGTCGGGAATGTTGTCGGGGAAGTCCAAGTCGTCAAAAAACAATGCGAGCGTAATGCGGCGGCGCACGGCGCCAATGCTCGCCTGGGAGAACAGCATCGGGACGCCGAGGGAGAAGCAGTCAGCTGCAGCCAACACAAAGAGCCCGCAGCTGCCACCGTCCGTCTGCCGCGGCAGCCCGAAGTCGAGCACCACCCGCCAATGGGCAACGTCCCACTCGACCGCGACGTCGTGCCCCAACCGCGCATCCACCTCCTGGTGCAGCCACTGCTTCAGCACCGGCACGGTGCCCCGGGAGTCCTCCATCGACAGAGAGTCGTAGAAGTGGAACTCGCGCGCGCCGACATTAATGGCAACCAGCACCCAGTGCGATTACGAGACAAGAACGGGCACCAGCACCACGTCCACGGCCGTCAGATCCAACCCCAACTTGACCCCCCAGCGGGACACACCGTCGTAGTCGACAAAGCCGCTGCGCGGTGACAGCCGAGAGAAGAAAAACGTGTTGAACATCACCGCCCTTGGCGGCGGAGAGTGGTCAAATGACCGCGACGCCGCGTCCCGGTACGCAGCCGCCCGACTGCGGTGTCTGATGAGCGCCGAAAATGAGTTCATGAGCTCATCACTCAACCAAGCCTCGCGACGCAACCGCCTGATGTCCACGCCGCGGAGGAGGATGCGCGCCTTGTTGACTGGGAGAATCGCCTTGGCGACCGGCCGGTTCAGGAGCTCCCGCACGAGCCGTCGCTGTGCCAACGTCACCGGGCAAGTAGCAATGGCGGAGCTGCTGCGAGACGTCCGGGCCGACGACCAGGCGTTGAAGGCCCCCAGCAGCTGCGTGTGCCACATCACCGTCAACCCGTCGGCCTTGTCCGCCACCGGCCCTTTGTTGATAATGACCCCGTCCTCGACGTTGGCACTTGGAGCGGCATCGACGCGCGCAACGCCGCTGTCCTCGTCAACGTCAAAACTCCATGGCTCTTGCTCCCCCGCTGGCGCCGTAGCGCCTGCCACCCCGTCCGTCGCGCCGCCGCTGAGATCTGGTGGAGCGGCTGCCTCGGCGCCTTGAGGTTGTTCCTCGCCACCGGGTTGACCACTTACTGGCGCGGAGCCTGCCTCCGTGGGCTGGTCGACGTTAGCAAGGCAGGCGATGGTGCTCGCCGCGGACGCACATGTGCACACGGTGACGCGCTCGCACTGGTGCAACACCTTGTCGTGGAAGAACGGGGCGAGCGGCACATGGTCGTTCTCACCGACCCCGTTGCCGGCTTGCAGGCGGTACAACTTCCGCAAGTTGGCAAAGGCCACCTGCACCATGCGATGGTACATGTACGTCGATGGCGCCATGTAGGCGAGGCTCGTCCGGTTGACAACGGCGATAGAGTGGGACACCTCGGCCGCCTGAGTGGCGACACCGGCGGTCGTCCCAAGGCATTCGTCAGGCATGTAGATCGGGGAGCACGAGTGCGTGATGGAGTGGGGGCGGTCGAGAATGCACCGCACCCCATGCGCGCGCATCAGCTGCCGCACCCGCCTCATCGCGTTCTTGTCCAGCTTGCATGCGACGTCATAAAAAATAGCCTTGGGTAGCTTGGCAAAGCGCTCGAGCACAATCGACAACGCCTCCCCCACACTCTCCGCGCGGAACAAACAACGAAAGCCCAAAGTTATAACATGAGGGCAGACGACGTTAAACACACCTTGAGTGAGGCCCGCCTTAATCGAGAACGCCTTGTTACACGCGTCGCCCTCCCCCTCCAGGTCCGCCTTGTGCCGGTCCTTGCCGCGGTATTGTACACGGCGCTTGGCCGCCTCCGAATCGGTGATGCCAGGGCGCACGCGCGGCAAACCCGCAAAGTACTCGAAGCTGACCAACGGGTCGTCCTCATCCAAGTCCTTCAGGTGCAGCTGCTCGGCCGTCCACTTCTTGTATTCAGCCGCCGTTGGCCTCCCCTTCCACCGCTTGCAGTACTCGGCGTTCTTCCACGCCGCCGCGAGCGTCGTCTTGTTGTTGGCGACCGCCTTGAACGTTTCATCCACGTACTTCTCCACGTTCACGGCAGCGAGCAGCAGGACCCCCACGGCCTGTCGCAGGCCACGGTCCTCATCGAGCTGCTCCGCAAACCACCCGAGGAAGCCAGCGACAAATCCAACGCCGTCAACTGCCGTGGTCAGGGACCGCCACGTTCCGCGCCGCATGAGGCGGAGCGTGTTGGCGAGTAACCGCACGGCGCGCTCGTCAAAGGCCTGAAACATGCCCGACACCGTCTCCGTGAGCATCGCCTGGAGGAAGGGGCGGACGCAGATCCAAAGCCCATCGTCGTTGCGCGGGTAGCGGTCAAAAGCCGGGGCGCACATACTTGTCCGGTCGCGCCACGTCTCCGCCGGCGTCTTTGCCAGCGGCCCCTTGCCGCCAAGGACGATCGCACCGTCCTTGTCGACGCGAAGGGCAGCCTCCAACCCGCCGCCGGCACTGAACCGACCGCGCTTGGCGGGGCGCTCGGCCTCAATGGGCGCAGCAGCAGAACTGCTTCCCACCCGCGTGGCTCGGCTTCGCCTCATCTCGGAGTTGACCACCTGCTCGCGGCCAATGGGGAAGAGTCGAAACAACACTTCCGCTGCCGCCGCCTCTGGTGACGGACGTCCCGACGCGACGATCTTGTCGCGCCACGTGCGGAGTAGGGTGGCTTGCGCGGCCGTCAGCGGCGCGGAAGTGCGCAGGACCTTGGTGATGGCCGCACGCAGTTGAGCATTCTCCAACACGCACAGCTTTGGAGCCGGGATGCTAAGCACCGGGCAATCCTCGGCGGGGCGAAACGGTGTGGTGTCGTCCGGATCCGAGCAGCCGAGCGACTGGGCGTCGATAACAATGAACTCGGGGCTTGGGCCACATAGCGTGCAGCGTGCCGTCTCGGCAGGGATGTGGAATGTCTTGATTGCCGCCGTGCCCAGCTTCACCACGTCTTGGCGTCGTAGCGCAAACGACATGACGTCCGCCGACAGGTGACGGGTTGCGGCCGTGTACGTGGTGCGGCCCGAGATGATGAAAGAGAGAAGCTTGTCGATCAGCCCCCTGGTGAAAAGCAACCACCTCCCGTTCTTATTGCGGCGCTGCATCGAGAAGAGCGCATCTGCAGTCCCGTCGTACTCCACGACGCGCTTGCAGGCTCCCGTATCGCATACCCACCGGCCGACCAGCACCTGTCCAAAGCCAATATCAGAGAAGAGCCAAGGGAAGCACCAAGAGAGATACTAGACAGTCAGTAACTGCTTGACGATACAGATGAGGATTCACTCGAGCACGCTCCCAGGTACATACGCGCATGCAAGCAACAAACTGTGGCACAGACAAACCATTAGAGAGCAACGCAACATACTTTCAGTGCCGGAGCCGTCGGGTGGTGCGTCGTCAGCAACCCGGGCTCAGTTTGCACCTTGTGGCGCTCATCCCGCTGTTGGCCGCAGGTCCCACAACGGGCTTCCACCAGAGGTAGACGCGTGTCCCGCAGGTAACCTTTGGCAAAAGCGGTAGCGATGGTGATCTGCAGCAGCTTAGAGGCATCAGCGTCACCAGCTGTGCCGGCAGCAGCGTGCTGCTGCACCAATCCTCGCCAGTCGGCCGACCGGTTCCACACCTCCCCTTGGGCGAGCGCCGCGCATTGTGTCCGACGGCAGCTTCTCCAGCCCCTCGTCCTCCTCCTCACTGGCGAGCACCTTGTCATACGCGACGGGGGGCGGGCGCCGCGCGTCGGCTCGGGCCTTGACGACGGCGGGAGCCGTCCCGAACTTGGCGTCATTGTTCCCGTCGGGCCCCAGGCGATCGCGTGCTACGCGCACATGACCGCAGCGGCCACGGAAGCGTCGGCAGCACGGCGCGATGCACGTCGCGGCGTTGGCGCCACTAAACGTCACCAAGGAGAATACCGAGTGGTAGAGCACCGACCAAACGACGGCCGACCCGTAATCCTCGGCGACGGCAAACTCTTCAGCGTCGGCGCGCAACCTCATACGCGAACAAAACGTGCTTGCGTTGACGCCCGAGGATAAAAGCGCCTTGCGCAGCGCCGCCGTGTGCTTGCACGTCGAGCTGCGAGAAGACACGGAGAGGAAGAGCGTGTTCTCATGCCCGCCAAAGCAAGAGCACAGGAAGCCGTCAAGACTTGAAACCCAGAGGATGAACGAGTCCCGCTTGCCCGCCCCTTGCCGCACGACAATGGCACGAGAGCGCGAGTTCTTATCGCCAACCACCCGAGCCGTCACCGCCGAGACCTGCTTGGCCATCGGGCGCGAAGAGGGCAGCCCGCAGGTGCGGCGGATGCACGCCGCAAGGGCCTCCTCCACATAGTCCTCCACGAGCACGGGGTCGCGGCGAGCGTGGTCACGAGGAGCACGTGGCGCGGGAGGTTGACCGCCATCCTCCTCGCCGTCAACCTCATCGTCACCCGCGGCCGCTCCTAGATGGTTGGCCGACGTTTTACCGGCCATAGTAAAGCGTCGCGGCGCCACACGCCGTCGACGGCGGAAGCCACTTGCCGGCGCATTAGATCCACCTTGACGCGCGTTCTCAATCTGGGAGCTCCACCCCCGAGCAACTTGACCACCATGGACCGTACCTTGAAATGCAAGCACCACAGCGCCCACAGATGGACAGGGGGGGCGAGGGGCGACCGAAGATGCGACAGCTTGAGCAGCCGCTCGAGTGCCGACAAAAGGGAAGCTGACGCAATCCCCCGTAGGCCCAGCAACGCCGTCACCAGCAGCCATAGGTGTGCATCGAAAAGGCGCCCGTCAGCAGCACGAAGGGCGGCAACGGTATCGCAGCGGCCGTCGCGGCCGGCCAAAAATAGCGCGCCCAAAATCTGCCCCGCCCCGCACCGGCAGCAGCGACCGCCGACGACGCCGATCACCGCCACGGGTGCCACCGACACGTCCTTGATCACCGCGGCGTCGTAGAGCCCCGGGCTGAGGGGCGGGGGAGTGGGGGTGGCGGCGACACGGCGGCCGCCGCGGCCGGCCAAAAAAAGCGCGCCCAAAATTTGCCCCGCCCCGCACCGGCAGCAGCGCCCGCCTGCGACGCCGACTACCGACACGGGCGCCACCGATACGTCCTTGAGCACCACAGGGAGGTGGACCTCCGCGATGGGTGCGGAGGAGGGGGGGCGGCGGCGGCGCGACGGCCGCCGCGGCCGGCCAAAAAAAGCGCGCCCAAAATCTGCCCCGCCCCGCACCGGCAGCAGCGCCCGCCGACGACGCCGATCACCGCCACAAGTGCCACCAACACGTCCTTGATCACCACAGGGTAGTGGATCCCCGCGATGGGGGCGGGGGAGGGGGGGCGGCGGCGGCGCGGCGGCCGCCGCGGCCGGCCAAAAAAAGCGCGCCCAAATCCTCCCCGCACCGCACCAGCCGCAGCGGCTGCCAGCAACGCAATTTCACGACACGTTGGGGGTGCTAGAGTTGAGTAGATGTCGTCGTGATAGGCGCCAAGCAGGGGGGTTGGCGGCGGTGGCGGGGCGGGCGATGGCAGGGCGCAGCCGCAGCGGCCGCGGCGGCGGCCAGGGTGACGACGACGACGGTCGAGGGGGTGCCCCAGGCCGGCGGTCTGCGCGTCCGTGTGTGGCGAGCAGGCCGTCACTGTCGGGCAGTGCTGCAGCACGTGCCGGCGCGTGCTTCTGTCTGGGGCCAGGGCCCGAGCTGTTGTCTGGAGCACGACCGTGTCTGAGCGTGTCAATGACGCTGGTGTCGGGACAGACACGGGTGTGCCAGGCCGCTGTCGCTGGGGTGGGGCACGGTGTCTGACGGTGCCCTGAGCGCTCAGGGTGGTGCGATGACGTCCTCTGATTGGTCAATTTAGCATTCACGCCTAGCATTCACGGCCGGCACCCGTGAATGGTGATGCGCCCGATTCCTTCACGGACGGCGCGCAAGCACGATCACCCGCGGGTCATCGTGGGCGCGTCGAACCCCGGAAGTCGCTGCGCGCGGTCGCCGCGCGCAACTCGGGGCGGTGGGGCGTGAAGGAATCGGGCGCATCAGCTTTCACACTTGGTTCCCACTCACATCAGATGTGAGCATGGATCCAGCCAATCAGAGGGCTGGAAATTGCGCTCTAGCGCTCTCAGGGCCCCACCAGACATGTGCCCAATCATGCCGGGAGGCCCCGTCGCCGCCCAGACAGCAGCATGTATGAGCCCCAGACAGACACAGCTTCTGACACTTCTCAGACATGGATATCGGGCCCGGGGCCCCAGACATCCGCCACCGTGGTGGAGCGCGCCCTTTTTGCACCCCTGCCTGGACGTCACGTTCGCCGGTTGCTCGCCGCCGTCGTCCCGCCCGCTGTGCTGCTCCTCGAGTTGATCCGGGACTCGCTGTTGTGCACCGACGACAGCCTTGTCCCAGCAGCCCTCTTTGGGCTCTTTCCCGTTGCTTTTCGCGTCACTAGACCGCACCCGCCTGTTTGTGGCGGCAGCGGCAGCTGCGGCGGTGGCGGCGGATCAGGGGTCTCCCCGCCGCCGCCACGGAGCGGAGGGCCCTCCAAGGTACTTGACCACCATGTGGGCGACCCGTGCGTGTCGGTGGCGTCGTTTTTGCGCGCGTTTTGGGGGCCGCGGCGGCCGGCACCGCGGCCAGCGCCACGGCTCACGGCGGCGAATCGGCGGCCCCCCCGACGGCGCCACGGAGCGTAGGGCCGCCCACGGCGTTGGAGCACCGTGTGGGCGCCTCGTGCACGTCCGTGGCGTCGTTTTTGCGCGCGTTTTTGCGCGCGTTTTGGGGGCCGCGGCGGCCGGTACCGTGGCCGGCGCCGCAGCTCACGTCGGCGGATCGACGTCCTCCGCACCGCCGCTTAGGAGAGACAGCACTTCCAAGGTGGTGAAGCACTGCGTGGGCACCGCGTGCGCGTTGCTGGCGTCGTTCTTGCACTCGTTTTGGGGGCTGCGGCGGCCGGCAGCGTGGCCGGCGCCGCGGTTCGCGGCGGCGGATCGGCGGCCTCCCCGCCGCCGCCGCGGAGCGGAGGGCCGCCGACGGCATTGGAGCACCGCGTGGGCGCCTCGTGCACGTCCGTGTCGTCGTTTTTGCGCGCGTTTTTGCGCGCGTTTTGGGGGCCGTGGCGACCGGCACCGCGGCCGGCGCCGCGGCTCACGGCGGCGGATCGGCGGCCTCCCCATCGCCACTACGGAGCGGTGGGACCTCCAAGGTGTTGCAACACTGCGTGGGCGCCCCGTGCGCGTTCGTGGCGTCGTTTCTGCGCGCGTTTTTGCGCGCGTTTTGGGGGCCGCGTCGGCCGGTACCGCGGCCGGTGCCGCGTCTCGCGTCTGCGGAGCGGCGTTCGCAGCGCGCCTCGTCGCGGGCAACCTTGATGTGCGGTCGGATCTGCAGGGTGGACGCGCGCCTTCTCGGCTCCGGTTTTGATGAGCTCCTCCTGTGGGGCGTATGGCGCCTGTCTTTTCTCGTGCGGTCGATTTTCCCTTTGCCGGCACGCGCCGCCAAGCGCAAGACGTGGCCGCGCGACTGACGGGACTTCCTCCTCCCACCCTGTCCTCTGCCGCGGTGTCTTGGGGTGCTGCAGGCTCCTCTGGGCGACATGTTGCTCGAGGTTGGAGCGCAAGAGTGGCGCAAGCTCGGCAGGGTGCTGCCCCGCGGGATGCTATTCCCCGCGTACCGCGGCAGTACGACGTCAAGAGCAAGGCTGGCGCGGCTCCTCCACAGGGCGATGACGACGACGATCAAGGGCGGGGCGATGAGATGAGAGAGCGTCCGAATGAATCCCGTCCCGCTCCACGTTCGCGTCTTGGTCGCGCACACGTCCTCGTCGATGATTACATCGAGGATGCGCTCGTCGCCTGCATTCGACGAACTTGTGGCCTCCCATCGTCCCGCCCCATCGGTAAGCAGGGCAGCCCCGTCACTGCGCGCGTGATCGGGCACGCGACGTCGCGGTCGCGCGCCATCGTGCTAAGGTCGGGCGGCACCAAGCGAGACGTGAGCATCCTGTGGGTGTCGTGCCGCGACGGGTTGCTGTGCTCGTGCTTCGCCGGCACACAAAACGCGCTCTTCCTGTCGGCATCCTCCCGCAGCACGAAGTGCGCGCACACGACCGCTTTGGCCGAGGTGTTGACGCGCTCGGGGGTGAGCATCGAGACGTTTCGTGCGCGGATGCGATTGCGGGCCGATGCCGCCAACTTTGCCGTCTACACCGACTATGGCAGCACGGTGTGGTGGTCGGTATTGTACCGCTCGGTCTACTCCCTGGTGTCCTTCTCCTCGGCGAACGTTGCGACGTGAATTGCGCCGGGGTGCCGCCGCTTCCGCGGCAGGTGCGGGCACGTCAAGACCGCTCGCGAAGAGCAATTGCTGGAGGGCTTCCACAACACGCGTTTTGGCTCTGCACCAGATGCGGTGAAGGCGCGGATCGCCGCACGCAAGCAGCCTTTGGCTGCGCCTCGAGCAAAGGTTCTCAACAACGAGGAGGAGGACGAGGGCATCGAGAAGGAGGCCACCGATACGCTCCGCGTGCCGCAAGACGCGGTGCCGACGAGAGTTGCTGCTCGCGTGCGGCGTAACCTCCTGCCGTGCGCTGGGGAGGTGACTCAAGGGGAGGTGTGGACACGGACAGCCGACTGGCAAAACATGTACCAGGAGCGGGCTGCTGAGAGTGATCCCAGGCAAGCAACGGACCTGAAGCGGATGGCGGCGCTGGTCTCCATTTGCAAGCTCAACGGCATGATCCGCGACGTGCAGCAGCCGCTGTTCGAGCAATCGTGCGGGAGCTGTGGCGTCCAACGCGCCGAACGCCACATGATCACCAAGGAACCAGGGCTCCTCACTACGCACCATCCCACGGCCAACGCGCTGAAGGTATGTATCTTGCTGCTTTCCTTTTCTTTGCTTCTTTTTGTTGGCATGTTTCTTCTGAGCGGCGGCGTGTGTATTGTCTTTTTGTCGGGGCGTCCTTCTCACCAGTTTATGGTTCCCGCTGCTCCTCGTGTTCTTGCCTTCGCATCCGGTTCTTTGCTCGGCAGGTTTGGGTCGGTCGATGGGTCTGCCATGCTCCCAAGTGTGGGCGCGTCGTTGAGTACGACGGCCATGCGGACGGGCTCTTTTCGATGCGACGGAGAAACAAGCACCGACGGTGGCTTCTCTTCACCAGGGGGTTGCTCGACAAGCTCGTGTCCTTTATTATTGCTGGGCGCACGACCTACACGGCGGCGACACGGCACTTGTCGGCTGATGTGCTGTCCTTTGCTCTCCGCCGGCAAGATTTCGTGAAGCTGGGCACGGCGTTCATCGGGTCCATCCACATCCCCGCCGAGACCGCGCGCTGCCCGCTATGCGGACCGGATCCGGCCTTCATTGTGATTGACGCACAATCCCTGGGGTGTACGGACCTCGACGACACGCATCCACTACGGCCTGCTGAAGATTGCCCTGTCCTGGACATTCCAGCATCCAAGATGTGCGTCGTCGAGCACGCGCCTCTGCGCGACGCGGTCGCCAAGGTGCTCAAGACGTCAACGCCTTTAACGGCGAACCAGGAGACGCTGATGCGGGCATGGGCGGCCACGCGGTATGAGAGCGGACGGCCAACGCCCTCGTCGACAGCCGCACGCGTCTTCTTCCGCTTTTTCCCTGTCGGCAGCAACACCGCACCGCAGGCACCAGGTGCTGCAGGAGCGTCACCTGCTGCTCGTGCGGCTGGTGCGGGGACGAGCGCCACGACCGAAGAGGCAGCAGCTGTTGATGGGGAGCCACCCCGACGGCAGCTCGGCGTGGCGGTGGATAGCAGCGCGGAGGCGGCTCTCCGATCCGATGGCGCAGGGGGGGTGGTCCTTGGCGGCAAGGGCGCACCCGCAAAGAAGCCGTCGGAGACGTGGCGCGACAGGACCGGGCTGTGTCGGCCTGACTTCACCAGGTACCCGCGCGAGGACGACGGCATTTGGATCTGCGTGCGCCCCTTCTTGCAGTCCCTCATGACCGAGACGGCATGTTTACGGGTTTTAACGAGCGCGCCATCCGGCTCGTGGCCAACACGATGCGTCTCAAGTCGCGCGGCGCGTGGCGCTCCATGACCGAGGCGCTCGACGGCGTCGGCTTCGTCTCGAGCTTCGTCGGCCATTTCGCGGACGAAATGGACGAGGACCGGCACCTGCGTGTGGCCATCGGGGAGCTGCTGCGGTGGTCGGTTGAGATGGAGAGCATGGTGGACAAGGCGTTTGAGGAGGCGGCGGCCAGCAAGACGACGCTCGACCGCGGCTGGCAAAACGCGAAGTACTGCCAACGGTGGCGGGGGACACCGACCCCGGCCGAGTACAAGAGCTGGCGCAGCGAGCAGACCGACTTGCCGCAGATAGACGAGGACGACCCGTTGGTGAGCTTCAAATACTTTGCCAGCTTGCCGAGCGTGCGCCCGGGCATCGGCGACTCGGAAGCTGCCAAGCGGCGGGTGCAGTATCGCGGCAAAGACCGGCATGTGGCGGACCTGGAGGGGGAGGGTGACGCGTGCAACAAGGCGTTCTCCATCTGCACCGGTCTGACGCAAGGCGTTTTCAATGTCGTTTGCCCCCATGTAATCACGCTCGGCTTCCGCTGCCTCTTTCGGGCCGAGAGCGTTGGGGAGGCGGTGTCGATTGTGCTTGAGCGCTTCCCCAAGCTCCCCGCTGTGGTCTTTTATGACGTTGCCTGCAAGTTTGATAAGAACGCGATGAGGCGGGTGCGCGCTATCTTCCGTGACCACAAGGTGCGCTGCGTGCTGGACCGCCCGCACTCGATCACCCACGGTTGCTCGCCGATCTACATGCCGGACGAGTCGCTCGGTACGACGGCGGGCGTTGCGACGCAGGCAGCGGAGGTCTCCCACTCGATCGCAGTCGTCAACCGCACGAGCTTGGCATACATGTCACCGTCGACGTATATGCTGCACAAGATGACCCAGGTTGCTTTCATGAACTTGCGGAAGCTGTACCGCCTGCACGGCGACATAGGCGCGGGCGAGAACGCTCACGTGGCCCTGGCGCCGTTCTTCCACTCCAAGGTGGCGCACCAGTGCGAGCGGGCCTCTGTGTGCTCTTGCACCCCCGATGGGTTTCCAACCGCCGACGGCGACGAGGTGCTCGGAGACAGCATCGCTGCCAACGACGTGGCCGCGGGTGACTTAGCCGACAATGTCCAATTGCATGCCCGCGCGGCATCGGGTGCGACGGCAGAGCCCTAAAGTGGAGTGGACCTTGGCGACTCGGATGGTGCCGGTTGTGCGCCGGCAGCGGCGGCGGTGGTGCCGCTGGAAGCCTCTACCATCGCACGAGCCACCGGGCTCGGCAGCGGCGTACCGAGCGCCGCCGATCTTGGCAGATCCTGTGCTGGCGCCAACCCGGGAGATCCGCCAAGTGAAGACGTCGTTGACGTGGACGCGACGGATCGGGATTGGATGGAGAGCGAGGGGACTGCGGTAGACTGCGTGGCGGTGGGCCCCATCCAGTCGTTGGTGTACCCGGAGCTGCATGCTGCTCATGGCCGTTGGGTGGCCGGTCGGGCATCCCGCGGATTTGTGCCGTTGGCGACGACCCCTTTGAGCAAGGTGCAGCGGCAGCTCGTACGGGAGCTGGTTGGCGCCTCGGCGGCGGCGATTGTGCGGCCTGAGAACAAGGGCCGTATGAAGCTCGTCGGGGCCGACTTTCTGCGACTCGGAGGCGTGGCGTGGTTGAGCGGGGAGGTGATGAACTCTTTCGTCGCGCTCGTCAACGCCCGCGACGACCGCGGAAGATTGAGAAGCACGACGGCCGACTCCTCCAACAAGCCGTCGACCCTGCCACGCACGCGCATGCTCAACACCCACTTTTTTTCTCGGCTCTGCCTCCGCCGCGGCCACTATTGCTACGACAATGTGCGGAGGTGGGGCACCAAGGCGGGCGTCGACCTGGAGAATGTCGACAACATCATCATCCCGGTGCACCTCAACAACGCGCATTGGCTGCTGGTGGTCGTCGACGTGGCCAAACGGGCGTTCGTGTTTTACGATTCGCTCTCCTTGACCGATGCGGAGGACGCAGTCGGCGTTGTGCGGCGATGGTTGAGCGACGAGGCTCTTGCTCGGCTGGGGAGCGCCGCCTCCACCCGATGGGCTGTCGACACGTGGGAGGTGGTGGTGGACCCGACAACCCCGCGGCAGAGCGACGCGGGGAGCTGCGGTGTGTTTGCTCTGGCTGCCGCCGACTGCTTCTCTCTTGGCGTGCCGCTGAGTTTCTCCCAGAGCGAGGTACCTACATTGCGGCAACGTATTGCTCTTGCGCTGTTTTTTGATGACTTGGATTGTGACTTGGATGTTTCTCATTGTGTACGGCTGACTGCGGTAGCCCCATCTGATTCAGACGAGGAGGGTCCCGCCTTTTCATCTGATGTTGATGAGGTCTTTTCCGCGTCTGAAGGTGATGATGGGGACTCGGATGCGGGGGACCCTGGTGGGACGGCGGGGGAGGACGATGGTGGGGTTTTCGTGGATGGCGATGCGGGGGTGGCGGCATCGGTGATCGCACCGGGTGGGGAGTGAGTGCACCGAGGAAGCCGCTCCCAAATATAAAGCCACTCTGAGGTAGTCATGCAGCTGTCGCCAAAAGAAGCAAGCCAGTCATACTCGGCACGAGCACGAACACAACCATGCTGCTTTCTACCTCTCGCTTTTTTGGTGGCAGTAGGTGCCTAGGTCTGCATAGGGGGTCCTCAAGAAAGGCGACGCTGCAGAGTTAAAAACGATTACGTACACGTCACGCCGTCCGAGACGCTGTCATTACTCGGCTTTCATTGGTCGGGTGCAAGCAGATATGCGATCAACGATCTCGACGTCTTGGATCGCCTTCGCGGCGCTCTGCAATGGTGGCCCTTGCAGGGCTACCTGCGTCGCGGCGTCGCCTACGCCGCCCCCACCCCGTCCGCCAGTGGCCTGACCAGTGCGCAGCACGGTATGGTAGAGCACGCGCATGCGGTGCGAAGCACCAACAGACCCTACACCAGTTCTCGTACCGTTTCGCGTAGGACCTGCAACAGCAGGGGTGCTTGGGAATCGTTGGCCAGACCGGCGACTTCATACCAGGCACAAACACCAGGGTGGCCGGAATGCAATAGCGTGTCAGAAACACGGCGGCGGTAGCTGGTTGTCAGCCACACGACTGCCACTCAGCCCCGGGTGCCACGGTGCTCGTGTAGACGCCAGCAACTGCACATGCTGTCGTTCTTGCAACCAGAACCGAACCCAAGTATGTGATGCTGGGAACGAAGATACGACCATACGAGCGGGATTGGCTACGTACAGCATCCCAAGAGACAGCCAGGTGTACACGCGGTCCGCCGAGGTGTGCGCACCCCCTGGACAGTGTGTATGGAACCATTTAACAGCCGCACTCACATACGAGTCAACTCCTGTGGCTGTCCAGCCGCACCGTTCATCCAACTGATTGGGCATTGACTGTGATGCGCGGCACAGCCTAGAGTACCGAATGTCGAGCGACACAAGAATCCGTCCCATGTGCATGTACCCCACGAGGCTGGTCCCCGGTTGCGTGGTAGGTATTGAAAAAGTGATGACTGCGACATATAAAAGGGGGCCGCAATCAAGAGACGAACACTGCAGTAGTCCCAGGTGCCCCATCATGCCCTGAGCAAGTCCCATCTCTGCCATCAAAGCAGACACCAGATGGACACACACGATGAGAGCTCGCTGGCTGTGAACCATGGACACATTTCAGTTGGTGCTGCCAGGCATGAAAGCAAGCTCTTTCTCATCAGGATGACTCGCATTCATGGGGCGGTCAGATCAACCATCTGGTCAGTTGCACACGCTCCTGAGGGTGACTCAGCGGTGTGGCCCGTGGGCTTCGCTGCAATAGGGATGAGATGGGATTCGACGAACCGCGAGGAGCAGAGACAGGCCTAAGGGATGCCGCACTGATGAGCGGGTACGAACTCGCTGCATGCTACTGTCGGTTCAGGTCTCTTGTTCTCTGTGCGCTCACCAGTCGGTAGTGCAATGAACGACATCGAAAGAAAGGCAGCACACATTTCCATCTCGGGTGCTTGGCTCAGAATCCGGTGCCAAGGCAGATACAATGTAGCTCACAGACTGGACTACCTGTATCCATCAAGCACACCAATGAGGCCTGGTCTTACTCAACTGGGAGGCGTCCGATGTCATGCGATAACGTGCCTGGGAGCGGCCGAGCTGCACGGCCACATACATCCAGCAGTCTTTTCAGAGTACAATGGGGTTTTGGGAGTCAAAAAGATGCAAGGCACGGCCAGAAGTAGGGATGGCGGTCGGGGACGCGGCTCCGCGGTCTGTTTTCTTCAGCCATTGAGGTGATTTCACCACCCCACCAGGAAAACCAGGCTCGTGCAGTTCTGTCACGTTTGTGTATTACCTACGCATAGTGCCGGGGTAAGATACGCCGAGCAGATATTCTACACGTCGGCAGCAGTGGCCGTGGCGGTCCAGAACGCAGCTGCCGGGGCTGGCGGTTTCAACGAAGACGGTGCGATCCGCCGTCTCATCAAGAAGACGAAACTTGGACTTGCACCCGAGGTGCATGCAAAGTAAGTTGTCGATGACAGCGATGAACGATAAATATCTCCGCTTCAAGAAGCACCGGTGCTGAGATAGAACCGCAAGATCCGGGACGCTTGGCGCTGTTTTGCGCTTCTTTGCTTCCCGCGCTCGTCGGACCCCGCCCGAGCCCACCATTTTGCTCGACTGTGTCGGTCGGGTGCGTGTGCGGCCATAACCGTCGTCCAAGAGGCGGGTTTCTTCTTTCGTGCCTGTCTGTTCTTCCCGCCCTGGTCCACCAAGATACCGGGGGGCGTTCAACCGGGCACGTGCCCTGGCATTGGTCAAGGACTGGTGCACTGCCGCGAGGGCTGTCGCTTCAACCGGGGTTCCACGGCACACATTGTGTCATCCACCAAGGTTCGTACAGTGTCCTCCTTTCTAGCTTGCATTTCCTCCCCCCCAGGCCCCCCACCGCATCGTCTCGCGCAGGTTGATGGCAGCGTGTGTCCTTTGTGGACGTATCCCGTCTGTACGGCTCTTGGGTGCCGGCTGAATTGGCCGGGCTGGTGGAGCAGGTCGTGGGGCGAGTTGCCCGCCGTTCATTGCTCGACCACTCTGTTTCTGACGCAGGTTGTTTCTCATGGTCTATCGGGTGCCCTCCCGGGTTTGATGGTCGCTCCGCCCCTCTTCTCTCTTCACATTGTCAGGGTGCAGCACCGGTCCACGCGGAGACCAAGATGTCGGCGCCGAGCGCCCCCAACCTCAAGTATGTGGCCATCATGTCACCGTCGCTGTGTTTCATTCACAACTGGTCGGACGAGCCGCGCATCACAAGACGGCTCAGTGACGGCCACGAGGCGAGCGTCGTCGCCACCCGCTGCTTTGGGACGCAGAAGGACGCGCTGTGCTGGTTGACCAGCCCGGTCTACAAGGAGGCCGTTGCCACGAGCGCCTCCCTAGCAAGGAAGCTCCCGTCTTCCACGGCCGCTGCGAGTACGTCATGGTTGGCGCTCGTGTCGGCCACCTCACGAAGCTGCTTTGAGACGGACGAGGCTGGTTTGTTGGCGACCCTCTCGGCCGTGCAGCAGGAGGCCTGTATCTGCGGAAAGTTTTCTTCTGCGACGCGCGCCTGGGAGTGGCTCGACGGTGGCTCGGCGTCCTCCTTGTTGGAGGTGGTGGGTGGGCCCAACGTCGTGCCCTCTTCAATGGCCCCATCGGCTGAGGCGGAGCTCTGCCCCGTTGCTTCGCGTGGGGCCGGCTCGGGCTCGGGTGTGTCTGTTGAGGCCTCGGCGCGCTCGCCGATAACCTCCTCCCTATTGGCTCCGCTGCCTGGGCTGCGTCCCCACTCGACCGTGTCTCGTGCACCTTCCCGTCTGCGTGCGGCCTCCGTCTCGTCAGCGCGGCTTGGGAAGCGCGCCCTCGCACCGTCGGCTGTGCCTTCGGGCTCCTTGATGCCGTCTGCGACTGGTGTTGTTTTGGCCGCGTCCGAGGGGTGTTCCACGTCGGAGACGGCTTCTGACGGGGACAGTTTCAGTCAAGGGGGGGCGTCGATGTTCCGCGCACTGCCCAAGCGGCACAAGGGCACTCTGTGCGCCGCCACCGAGCAGCTGCATGACTCGCCGGCGACGAGCTCGGACGGCTCTGCCTCGCTGATATCGCTGCCTGACCTCGTCGACTGCGGGTGGTCCAACGACTCAAGGGCGTCCACGCAGGACGCCGGGAGCATTGCGATCCACCAACTGCTGCGGTCATCCGACCGTCGCCGCTCACAAGGAGATGGGCGTGGCCACCGTCGGGCCAGAGCCCCAAGGGCTGCGGCGGGGCGCGCCGAGACCCGCGGCAATGGCGGTTATGACGACGGCGGTGGCGGCGGCGGCGATGCCGAGACGGCCGCCTCGTCAATCAGCGACCTTGCCGGCGCCGGCGAGTGGGAGATGGTGTGTGAGCACCTTTTCGGTGGCATCCAAAGCGCCTTCATCTCGGGTGGGCCGGGGGCCGGGAAGTCGACGCTCCTACGCCATCTGTTTGACTTTTTGCGCAAGCGCTACTCGGCGGAAGGCGAGGTGGTGGTCCTGGCGCCGACCGGCACGTCAGCCAAGACGGCGGGTGGCATTACGTACCACTCCTTCTTCGGTTTCATTCGGGATTACGACCCCTTCGGCGTCGACGCAGCCGCGGAGGCCAGGCGGCTCTTGGCCACGAGCCGCTTTGGCCCCATCAAGGCCCGCCTACGCCGCGCACGCGCCGTCTTGCTGGACGAGGTGTCGTTGGTGGGGGCAGACAAGCTCGAGGTCATGCATGAGCTGCTCCTGCAGTCTCGGTCTGAGACGGCGCGGCCCTGTTTGTGGTTCACCTTTGGTGACTTCCTCCAACTGGGGCCTATCAAAGGCGCTCCCATGGCTTTTGCCGCGCCGTGCTGGGACAAGTTGTTTGGGGGGGCCTTCCTCAACCTGCCCGGCGCGCGTTCCGTCAGCGCGACGCGGAGTTCATCCGCGCCGTCCGTGACGCCCGGGTGGGCGAGTGCTTGGCCGCTGTCATGCAGCTAGTGGCCGATCGCTCGGTTGAGGGCGCTGAGTACGACAAGATCAAGTCGCACGTCTTCCACCTGATGCCACGTCACAAGGATGTGCTCGCGCATAACCGCGCTTGTCTCCAGGACCTGGCGGGCGGCGCGTCGCCCATGGTGTTCAATGCCGAAGACGGCGTCGAGGTGGACCCCGACCGGGACGAGTCTGGGCCGCCGCCTAATCTTCAGAACGTGCCCGAGTTCTCACGCAAGGCGGCGCTCTCCGACTGCGTTGCCCCCGCCACTGTCCCCCATTGCCTGCACGCGCGGGTCATGATCGTGAACAACCGCATGCAGCCGCTGGGTGTTTGCCATGGCAGCACTGGCTGCATCGTCTCTTACGAGCCGGACGGCACGCCGGTGGTCCGATTGGAGAACCACGTGCTTCCTGCTGGCGTGGAGCGGGGAAGCTGGGGCTTGCGGGACGTGGGGAGCAACTGGTTGGAGGTGCTGTGTCCGCAGGTCAAGTTCACCGCCCGGTTGCTTGCTTTTCCTGGCCTGTTGGCGACGCGTACGCAGGTGCCGTTTGTGTTGGGATGGGCTACCACCATCCACATGTCGCAGAGCTTGGGCATTTCGAGCGCCGTGCTTGACTTATCCAGTTGCTTCGAGGCCGGCGTGGCGCAGACGGCCATCAGCCGTGTTGGCACCAAGGAGGGCCTCTTCTTCAAGTCGTTTTGCGCAAGCCGTTTGTATGCCAACCCGCTTGTGTTGAAGAAGTACAGTGAGTGGCGGCACTTGTAGTCCCTTTCCCTTCTTCTCTGCCTAGCTTTTTTCTTATTCCTTTCCTACGGGACGTCGCGCATTACTCTTGTCATTGTACATCTTTCCTTTTGTTCTCTGGTTCAAAAGGCAGGCACGAGCTTCGGCGCGACTCGTCCATCTACTTAGTGGTATCCGTCCCAGTATCTTCACCTGGCCTAGTAAAAAGCTCCGTTGACAACCCCAGAGCTACCAAAGAGGCACGGCTGGCATTGAGGTCCGAGTCCACACGCGCATGCTGTGCCGTCATCCTTTCTTTAAACGTCAACGGAGCAGCAGGAAGCGCGGCCACAGCGTCCTCCCCACCAGGATCAGCCAAAAGGGCATCCACCTCGCCTCCCGCACGAGGAGCCGGCAGAGCAGCCACGTCGTCTCCCCCAAAAGCCGGCGTGTCAGGCGAAAACAAGGCGCCCCGTCCATCAATCGGCAAAGGTAACAACGGAGATGCAGCGCTGGGAGCAGAAGGCACATTCGGTGCATCAGCACCAGGCAGCTCCAGGAGGCGAGCCACCGGCGCGCCACTTGCGGTCGGCACCGAAAAAGGAACAGTACTGGCGCCAGACGTCACCGGAGCCGACGGGGTCGAAGGCCCTGACGTTGACACGGTCGATACCGACGCGCCAGCGGCGGCCAAGGCCTCCATGACCAACGCACTGCCATGTCCTGCCGCACCGCCGACAACAGCGGCCCGAGCAGCACCCCCAGGCGAGTCACCTTGAGCCGGCACACTACCCCGCCCGCGGCCGCGGGAGCTTCTACCTCCGGCATTGGAGGCGCCTCTAGACAAAGCGCCACGAGCACCTCCACCTCCACGTCCAGCTCCACGCCCAGCAACGGGACTGTGGCTTGATGCGGCTGCGTGCCCGGCCGTGCTCGCCGACAGGGTACGCGATGGTCTCGTCCGCTTGACACCCCGAGGCGGTTTGGCCCCACTCGCCGCCGAACCAGCGAGCCCGCTGGCTGCACTCGATAAACCGCCCAGCGGAACGGCAGGCATACCGGGCACCGGCGGCGGCATGGTGGGAGCTCCCGGTATGGGACCGCCGGTAGGCACTGGCGATTCCCCAGCACTAACCCCTGGTCCGACCACGACGTGCACTGCTGCTCCCCCACCAACCCCCGACGCGACCAATGCCCCGCGCCCAGCTGCCCCCACACCAAACGTGGCTGCCGATCCTGCCGACACGGTAGCGCCTCCGACGGAGCCGGTCGGCGACCCCGACGTCAAAGATGGTCGTCGACCCTTGCCTTTGTTCTTGATCATGCGTTCCGCTCGCCGCAGAGTCGCCTCGTTAACGCTCTCCTTCTTCAATGCCACGTCCATGTCAGCGTAGCGCTCGTTCAGATCGACGGCATGTGGGCTGCGCAACGCCGCAGCACTTGATGCAGGGGCGCCTGGGCCTTGGAGGGTGCTGCTGCTGGCCGCCTGCTGGGAGCCAGGGGGTGTGGCCGTCGTCAACCCGTCGGAGAAGAACTCGTGGCGGAAGGCGCTGGTCAGCGGCCCGACCTTGTTGACAACAGCACGCCCGGCAAAGGCAAGACATGACAAAATCTCAATGAAGCGCTCCTCCTTCGTTGCTACCAAAAGCAGCGCCGCAATGACGACCTTGAGCTTCATCGGGGTCTTCCCGCTCACGCGGACGACGTGCTCCACGGCGGGGAGGTCCTCCTTGTTGAAGAAGCGGGATGGCTTCACCGTGATCTCCTCCATTGTCGGGTTGACCCCCTCCATGTCCACCACGATGACCCACCTTGTCGTCTTGGCCAGCCGCAGGGGGTTGACCTTGAAGGAGACGGTTCCCGGAGGGGGACTCGTGCTGACGGGGTGCGTCGGTGAGTTCCATTGTGGCCACCAGGCGGAGCACGTGCGATATATCGCCTGGTTGTCTGCCTTGTTCGCCGCTGAGCCGGTAGCGCCCATAGCACCCTTGGCGTACGCCCCGGTCCGCGCCAATTTCAGGATGGCGTCGCTCAACAGCGTGCGCAGCATATCCGCGCCGTCCTCGTACGCTGACACCGTCCGCAAAACCGCCGAGACGATCCCCACAGCAGGTGCAGGGGGAAGAACACTCGGCTGCCGCTCAAAGATGAGATGCGACGGAGCCGCTTTGCTTGCGTCGTTGGTACCCAAGTCGTCGCCGGCGTCACCTCCACTGTCGGGGTCCGCGTCATCGCCCGCTCCGTCGCCCACGTACGCGCCCTTTTTCGCTTTTGCGCTCGCGGTGGCGGCAGCGGCGGCGGTAGTGGAGGTGGCGGCGGTGGCGGAGGAGGCGGCGGTGGCGGAGGAGGCGGCGGTGGCAGGGGCAGCAGGCATGCCGCTTGTCGTACCCGACACAATCAATCCACCCGGAGGCAACTCCGTCTCGCCGTCTTGATCCCCACTCCGCGGGAAGTCCTTGCCGGCCGAGACGACGAGCCCCCCGACCGGCAGTGGGACCTCGGCATTGACAAGGCTCGCATCTACCAGGCCAGCTTCGCCCTCCTTGAGCCCGCCCTTGTCTGCACCCGTAGTTGCCACCTCCACGCCACCTGGCGGCAGCTTGTCGTCATCTCGACCAGCATCAGTAGATTGCATCTGCTGCCGCAGGGTAGCACTGGCTCGAGCCAGAGCATCCAGCTCCAACTGCCGGTAGGCGTACGCCAGCCCCACGTTGACGATGCGCTCGGCGTGGTCGTCGCCGTCCGCAAAAAAGCCCAGGCGGTCGACCACGCGGATCCAGCGGTGGCTCGGAGCCTCCCGCGGATTGTTTGGCACAGCCATGCGGCTCACGGCGCAGTGTACCGCCGCCCCGTAAGGTGCCAGGTGCAGGTCGAGCTTGGAGACCGCATCAAACGCGGTCCGCAACAGTGACGACATGAAGCCCAAGTTTGCATCATCCTCAATCCCCAGGTGCTCAAAAAACTCAACAAACAGGTGCCTGTCCGTGGCACAACGGATGGGATCCATGCCGGCGGTAGCGGTTTGACCTGCATACGGAGAAGTAAGAACGAAGGGCCAATCGGAAGAGAAGAAAAGCACCCGTGCGGGAAACAGTTGAAGCTGTATGTGAGACGCTGCCCATAGCATCGCGCAAGTCGGAGACAACCGGCGCCGCCCACAACCAACCGCACCACCTAAGACACTCAATGCAAACGCTTGGATGACATCGGCCAGCTAAAACCAATGAGGCAAACGTGACCAGTAGTGCTCCCGTACCTTCTGATGATCGTGTTGACGAGACAGTGCGTCACGCCTACCGTCCTGTTCGTCGCGTTGTCGGCACGGTCGTCAGCACCGACAGCCCCGCGGTCGAGAGCAATCATCGAGCGTCACAGCGAGCCGAGCTCAGAGACAGTACACACCGCCACCGTACGCCGCTCGATGGTGTGCAGTCCCCACAAAAGATGCAGCCGCGAGTGCGCAGGTCGACGTCGTGGGCGCCATCTTGCTCGTCGTGGAGATCGCCGTGGTGGCGGATGCCAGAAAGCGCGCGCACGCTCCCTGGCCCCAATCACACACGGCAATGGGATTCCCGAGAAGCGTACAATCGCCTGCAGAGGCACAAAATCCATGGATGTTGCGCGGAATCCCTCGAAGCAATTGTCGATGATGCATACATTTGCCCGCCCCCCCCCCCCCCCCCCCTCCCCCCCCCCCCACCCCCCCCCCCCCCCACCCCCC
>Ga0115031_1000727_pt1 | contig 23948 bp, 27 predicted proteins | sample Maine_Asex4_meta_FD_87301 | JGI IMG/M metagenome (GOLD analysis project Ga0115031, IMG submission 87301) | Marine algal microbial communities from Maine, USA - Maine_Asex4_metaG | ecosystem: Host-associated > Algae > Red algae > Unclassified | place: Maine, USA | collected 2015-01-05
ATCGTCGTTAACGTTGCCAGTGCAACGGGCAAAACTGCTTTCATCATCCGGGGGGCCTGTTTGCTTGAATTGAGACGAACAAAAGTGTAATTGTTATGTAATAGTATATCAATAGGTATTTTACTTATGAGCAGTGATCAAACTGACTCGGCAACGCAAGATCAGTGATACAGGAAAGCAGCTATAATGAAGGATTCGAACCGCACGATCATGGTTATTGTATTGCTGAAGCCAACTTGGCCGCCGAACAACGCTGTGCCACCCGCAGTTTACGGCTGACAGCAGTGCGTCGGCAGGTGTATTGCAAAAGCATGTAGCATCAGGAGCTTATGACACTCTGGAACACCTACATTACGCGCTTTCAAGTACACCGGTCCCTTTGTCGCCGGAATTTCTGTCAGCTCTATTTCCAAGATAATTTGCGCGGGTGTGCAACAACCACACGCAAGGCGTCGTATTAAGCACTTTGCATGGGATGCAGATTATCGACCGGATCGTCCAACCCATCTACCGTGGTGATCTTTGCAATGTCTGCGGATAGCGCAAGCATCAGACAGGCATAGACGTGGCGTCTTTCCAGGCGCACGGTGCAGGCGCCGCATTGGCCGTGGTTACAACCGATTTCCGTGCCGGTCAGGCCGAGTGTGCCCGCAGTGCTTCAACCAGCGTCGTGCGAGGTTCCACAGCGAGCGTGCGGGTTTGCCAATTAACGACAGGACTGATTTTCGGTAATGCATCGTCGCAGACGACGGAGTCGTCAGACTCGATCATGCCCTCAGCATAGATAGCTCGTGTTGTCAGACTTGATGCGCCTGCACCAGTACCGGCGGCACTGCTGGTCAGTAAAGAACGTCGTGATAGCGCCGGCGGAGTCAAGAGATCACGATCATCAGTTATGAGTCTTTCGAGAGAACACTGGGGACACCAGCAAGGCGAGCATCATAGGCTGTCAATACTTAACCCATTCGGCAATTTCAAAAACGCCTCGCTACTTGTCGCAGGTAACGCACTGTTGTCAAGCGAACTATCAAACAGGCGATACTGATTTTAGACAAGAGAGAACCCTGTGGGATGTGCTTCAAATGAAAAATTGGCAGCACTGCTAAAATCAGTGCTGCCAAAGCATCCCGGATTGATGACCGAATAGCCGGGACGCTCTCCCCGACAGAGCGTCGACTCTGACTTGACCGTGATGGTGACAACATGGATGTTGCTAGTAAGACAGTGACTACACTGCCGCCTTGTTAATGCCCCTTTCAGCTAGTTCGCTCATACTCTTGTCGCCGCTGTAGCATGCGTCCAGACAGTCTTGTATCTGTTGGCGCTCGTCCTCGAGCCCAAGTCTGTTGGCAAACGCAGCCAGGCATCCATAACCTGCAATGGCATAGTGAGCCATACGTTGGTATTGGGTGATGATCATCGCATCGCGCGTGTCGTCATCACCGAAAGTCTCGTCAAGCGCGTGCGCCTCTGCCTCCCGTATCAGCCCTTCCATACCTTTGCAATGTTCAGACTCACCCCGTTTCCCATGGGATTCCGTAATCGACGTCATCACCTTCATACCTTCCTTGATACCGTCTTCACCGCGTTGAAGAGCCTCCTTCAGCTCCGTATCCGTTGCGGCTTCCCGAAGCTTTGCGGTAATTTTGGCGGACTGATTATTGGCACTGTAGAGGTCGAGCACCTGATCGATATACACATCTTTTAAATTGTCCATACTCATAATCTTCTGATCTCTATTTGGGTTTTTCGTTTTTTTTCAACAGCGACATGACGGGCCTCTCTGTGAGAACTTTACTCATTGTAATGAGCCGCATACGGGTGACACAGTCCAATACACTCTTATTCACTTATGCATCAGCCCCTTCATTCGCTTGCTTATCTTTTACAGCACACGAGACGTCATTCGTTTAGTCAGAAGATATTACACACTGTGATGGCTACGAAGGGGCGGTCACTTCTGAGCAGACTTCTAGCGTCTGATTCAATAACGCATGGGTCAAGTAACGGTAAAAACAATTGCAAGTACGGGCCTTAGACGGATATGTATATTTTTCACTACGGAAATATTTTAACCAGACCCGATTATCGTTTGTACACCGCATGAATCACATGAGGTTTAAATCATTTGAACATTAAGGAAACGAGAATGAAATTCACCAGAACCGTAGCAGCCGTCGCACTGACATCAGCACTGTCACTGACAACCATGGGAAATTTGGCACTGGCAGAAGCGTCCGATGCTACCAAGGTAGAAGCAACAGAGCTTGTTAACGAAATAAAGTTGCACCCAATGCTTGGTTCATATGGCATTTCAGTTGTTGCCATGGATGACGATACCCTGTCAGTCGAAGGCATGATTGATGATCAGAAGGCGTTCGATGCGTTGAATGACATGATAAGCGAGAAGTCAGAAGAGCTTGGTCGTGAGATTACTAATAACGTCAGCCAGACGTAAGACAGTACGATTGAAGTGGCAAATACAGCTGTAACATTGCTTTGTTGATCGTATAATGCTGATGAGCCGGTTTAATCCGGCTCAACTTCAATCGACCAATTCGCAATGGCGCTCACGATCCGGGCGTGTCGCGTTTTCGTTCGCGTAACGTTTTGAACACTTGATAGCGTTGCGCAATCTTGTGCCCTCACGCATGGCATCGCCAATCAGTAAGACAGATTCATCGATGTAGCGTAGATGGAAATGATCAGGTTGGCCCAATGTCTGACGAACCTCTGCATATCGTTCAACGGAGCGCTGATATGCGATTTTTTATAGCTCTTTGAGCATAGCGTGATCCTCCAGTTTGTAAATCGCAAGCAATGCCTTTGTGTACAGCTCTCTCGGAACACCGACAAATGACATAGGTACAAGGTTGTCGCGGATCATTGGCAGATTCGCTGCACGCCGCGACACACCCTTGTTAACATCGTCAAAAGCTTGTAGTAAATAGCGCAGTTGAGCAAGTGCAACCACGCAATGTCGGGTCTCGATGGATTCTATTTCGGGGATTGGATTAGCGAAATTATCACACCCGGGGCACAAAGTTGAGAGCTTTAATCCACTTCGTCCCAGTGGACGATAGGATTATTCGCTCAGCGTATCGTATAGCCACCGTCAACAGTGATGCTTGCGCCTTGCATGTAGCTTGATTGCTCCGAGAGTAAGAAAATAGCAGCGGCGGCAATCTCACTGGGATCCGCCAGACGCTTCTCGGGAATTGAGCCAGCTATTGCTCTGAGTTTCTCATTCATTTCCCCTTGGGACATCATGTAGCCACGTTCGGAAGCTAACATTGCGGTATTAGTTTCCCCCGGTCTCACTTCGTTGACACGCACGCCGGTACCTGCCAGGTCAAGGGCAGCACTGCGTGTGATTTGACTGACCGCTCCTTTGGATACACAGTAACCGAACACACCCGCCGCTGCGATATCACTCCAGATGGAACTGACATTCACTATAGAACCAGCGCCCTGTAATTTCATTTGCCTTGCAGCAGCTCGACAAAGGTAGAAGCAGGCTTTGACGTTGGTATCCATGACGAAATCAAATTCCTCATCGGTACACTCAAGCAAGCCGCTACGTTTAATGACACCTGCGAAATTGACCAGACCATCCAGCTTACCTTGTTCATTTTTTGTTCTTTCAATTAAGGCATTACATTCATCCGATTGACTAATATCCATCTCGCAAAGCACCGCACCACTTTGCTCACAGGTCTCTTTCAACGCTGCATAATGTCGGTCAACCGCGTAAACAACTGCTCCTGACTTTCTCAATTCCAGTGTGGTGGCGCGCCCCATTCCCGAGGCAGCACCTGTCACAATGATAGATTTATGGTTAAAGTCATAATTTATTGTCATTAATGCCTCTAAACTATTGTCCCTAATCGACAGCCAAGTGTTAACGCAGGTTCAACCACACAAACGGGAGTAGTTAAGATATAGCTGAGACGGAAGGCTAGCGAGGCTCTATGTGACGACTTCGAAAATCCAAACCAACCTTGAACTAATCTGACACAGTCTCGATTTCCAGGCATCAGACAGTGCGTTGAAACGGCGCTGATGCTGGAATAACTGGCCATCAACTCTACAGCACCTCCCTTGCCATTGACATTGAGTCAATCATCCGCCTAGAGACAACATTCTAGCTCAGCTACTAACAGCCTGTACCTTCAAGGAGCCCGACTGATTACTTTTTTCTAAAATGCCCTTTATCTCGGATAACTTCACGCGGTGGGATATTAAACGCAAAATATCAGGGCCAATGGTTTCGATGGCTTGTATCGCTTCGGGAATATTGTGATTCAATGAATGAGTGCCAGCTATCCGAATTTGTCGACGAAAAACATCGTGCGGTGATACGGCTATAGTCTCACCTGGAGGACAAACACCAAAAAACAGCACATTTCCACCATTGGCAGCATAGTTAATCAGGCCTTCGGCTACTTTGGGTACACCGGTAGCGACTGCAGCTAGATCTGCCGACTTTTCCAGGGCGTTTAAATCACTGGAACCTGCAGCCAAAGCTTTTAATCCAAAGGATTCTGCAAGCACAAGACGTGATGCATCCAGATCGACCATCGTGACATCAGTTACACCTTTCACTCGAAGACAAAGCGCTAACAACATACCTATCGGGCCTGCACCAAAAACCAAAGCACTATCCATTGCATCAGTTTCAAACGCATCAAGCCCGTTAAGCACACAACCCACAGGTTCTGCCAATGCAGCCACGCCGTAGGATAAGGCACCGATGCGAAATACATTGTCCTGATGAACAACACTGTACTCTGCAAAGCCCCCATGCACGGTAACGCCGTATGCACCCAACTCATCGCACAGGTTAGTCAATCCTTTCTTGCAGGCTCTGCAGTCGCCACAGTGAATATTCGGATCAACGACAACGCGCTCGCCTTCATGCAGATCTTTCACATCGCTACCGATCGAAATTATTTCACCGGCATATTCGTGACCGGGGACAAGCGGGAACGTGGAATTCCCATAACGACCATAGAGTATGTCGATATCCGTGTGGCAGATCCCACTGGCATGCACACGAATGACAACCTCATCCGAGCTTGGATCAGGGTCTACGATTTCACCGGCTTGTACATTCCCGTGCGATTTATATGTAATAGCTTTCATACGACATTCCCTTCGTGAACTCCAGAAGTCAGGTAGTGCTGCACCGTGGCAGATGTTCCGTTTTTCCAAAGGCTGGTCAAAGCTTGAGAAAAAGCGCTTACAAATTGCGGGTCTGTGGCAAGTACCCCGTAAACATCTCCTAATTGAAGCCATTTCTGCGGATTACTCTTAGCCAGGGCTGCTTGAGCGCTCAAGCGGTCCCACTGAGGGTCGTTCGCACCTATGTCAGCACCCGAATCGGTGGTGCCGAAACAGTATCGACACCACAGTGCACACTCCAGCGATAATCCGTCTATCGATTGATTTTTCTTTAGGCGTGCGTCTACGATAGGAAGCACGAATTGGGGTTGTCGACTTGTACCATCAAAGCAAAGTCTTGGAATAGTATCGGCAACCGCTTCATTTGAGAATCGCTCCACGATCTTGTTAAAATAGGTCTCGTAACTGACACCGGGTATTTTTTCGAGAGTCGGGAAAATCTCTGTTCTTTCCAGTTTATCCAAGTAGCTAGCTACCAGCGGATGAGCCATGGCTTCGTGAACGTAATGAATGTCCAGAAGTCCCGCCAGATAGGCAATTGACGCATGCCCAGCATTCAGTATTCGCAATTTCATTAATTCGTACGGCGCTACATCCGCTACAAATTCTACACCTACTTTTTCCAATGCCGGACGACCGTTCGAGAAAGTGTCTTCCAATACCCATTGATGAAAAGGTTCGCACACTACCGGAGCATTATCGTCGATGCCAAAGGTGTCTTTAAGCAGGCTGAATTCCGTTTCTCCCGTGCGGGGCGTTATGCAGTCGACCATGGAACTCGGAAATTTCACGTTCACTGAAATCCAATCATGCAATTCATCACTCACAGTCTTGGCAAGCCCCAGCACACACCGTCTGGCTATTCGACCGTTTTCAGGTAAGTTGTCGCATGACATGACTGTGAATGGCTTTGTTCCGTTTTGCCTGCGTTTGTTCAAAGCGGCGATGATAATCCCGAAGACTGTTTTCGGATGCTCAGGGTTATTAGCATCTGCAACGATGTCGGGATGTGAGGCGTCGAAGCCACCCGTTTGCGCATCGACAAAGTATCCACCTTCTGTAACCGTTAACGAAACAATACGGATAGCGGGTTGAACCATTGCGTCCACGACTGAATCCGGATTGACCTCTGCAAATTCGATCATCGACCCAATGATTCTTGCCGAGAGCTTTTCTGGGTCTAGCTCCACAACAGTGGTTAACCAGTCTTGCGCTACAAGTCGTTGACGCATAGCACAATCGTATTGTGTAACACCTGCACCAATAATTGCCCAGTCCCGATCAAAGCCCATGTCGAATAGACGATGTAGATAGGTGGCCTGATGTGCGCGATGAAAATTCCCAATGCCCACGTGGACAATACCGGGCATCAATTCATTTTGTTGATAGGACGGTTTTTCGACGTCGGCGCTGATGTCGCCTAGCGTTTCTACTGACAGTTTTGTTAAGGTCACGATTTAGCTCATCCACTGTCCACCATCTACATTGTAGGTCTGAGCTACAACGTATTCGGCGTCTTGAGAGGCCAGAAAAACGGCCATACCAGTCAGGTCTTCAGCTACGCCCATTCGACCGTATGGCACAGCCTCACCCACTTCCTTTTTCTTTTGCCCCGGCACTTTGTTTTCATGTGTGGCAAAAAATGCATCAACACCATCCCAGTGTTCACCGTCTACCACGCCGGGCGATATAGCATTGACGTTTATTCCGTATTTGATGAGATCCATGCCAGCTGACTGTGTCATGGAAATAATGGCAGCTTTTGTCGCACAATAAACAGTAACAAGCGCTTCGCCTCGACGTCCTGCCTGGCTTGCCATATTAATTATCTTGCCACCCTGACCTCGATCAATCATGTGCCTGGCAACTGCTTGCAAAGTAAACAATGCTCCAGCGAAATTAACGGCAAATACCCTTTCGTAATCCTCCCGCTTAATGTCCACTATAGGGTCTGCTGTAAACAGAGCGGCATTATTAACAAGGATGTCGATGTGCCCAAGTTTATCGATTGCTTCAGCAATACCCGCATTAATGCTGTCTTGCTTCGTTACGTCTAAACAGACAGCTACTGCATTGTCGCCAATCTCCCTAGCCGTTTCGTATGCTGCGTCCTGATTGATGTCTGAGATGCACACACGCGCACCCTCGCTTACATATCGTTGAGCAAATGCTTTACCGATTCCTCTAGCAGAGCCTGTAATCAACGCAGTTTTGCCATCGAGTCGACTCATAAATTCGCGGCACCGTTGCTATCGAATCTGTAGATTCGCTCGGGACTGGCATCAAGATAGATTGTGTCCCCGTGGTTAACGTCAATCTCACCGTTCACCCTGGCAGTGAGAACCGTATCGTTTATATGCACACGGAAAAACGTATCTGATCCCAGATGTTCTGATACACCAACAGTACCTTTCCAAGCACCGCTTTCCTTTGAAACTGTGAAGTGTTCAGGTCTGACACCAATGGCGTGTGCGTTAAATCTCTCAGCGTCAGCACCTTCCATGAAGTTCATTTTCGGTGAACCAATAAAACCGGCGACAAACCGGTTCTGCGGCCTGTTATACAACTCAAGTGGCGATCCAACTTGTTCAATCCGCCCTGCTGAAAGAACTACTATTTTATCAGCCATCGTCATGGCTTCAACCTGATCATGAGTAACGTAGACCATCGTGGTTTTCAGCTTTTGGTGTAGTTCTGAAATTTCCAAACGCATATTGACACGTAAAGCAGCATCAAGATTTGACAAGGGCTCGTCGAAAAGAAAGGCTTGCGGCTCACGCACAATAGCGCGACCAATAGCGACCCGTTGACGTTGCCCACCAGACAACTGCCCTGGCCGACGTTTAAGGTAATCAGTCAAGTTGAGTACTTCAGCTGCTGCTTCGATTTTACGATTTGCTTCAGCACGATCCAGTTTCGCCATTTTCAACGGGAAGCCAATGTTCTTCCTCACCGACATATGTGGATACAGAGCGTAAGACTGAAAAACCATGGCCAATCCACGCTGAGCTGGCTGGACGTCGGTTGCGTCTTTGCCGTCGATCAGGATCTGTCCGCTGGTGACATCCTCCAATCCTGCTATTAGACGCAGTAACGTTGATTTCCCACAACCCGATGGACCGACAAATACAACAAATTCACCATCCTCAATAGTCAGGTCGATCGGTTGAATTACTTCGGTTTCGTCAAAATTCTTGGTGACGTGTTTTAGAGTTATTTGTCCCATGATTTTTTTCTATTTAACCGCGCCAAATGTCAAACCACGGACGAGTTGTTTTTGACTGAACCAGCCCATGATCAGGATTGGAGCAATTGCCATAATTGATGCCGCACTTAGCTTTGCGTAGAACAAACCCTCTGGACTGGAGTAGCTTGCAATAAATGCTGTTAGTGGGGCAGCCTTCGCGGAAGTTAGATTGATTGTCCAGAATGCTTCATTCCAGGCCAATATGATGTTGAGCAAAACCGTTGAGGCTATGCCTAGATTGCCATCGGCGTCAGGACATAAATTACCTCCTTGCTCAGGGAGGCTCCATCCATGCGCGCAGCCTCAAGAATCTCGCCTGGAATTTCTTTAAAGTAGGTATAGAGCATCCAGACAATGATGGGCAAATTGATCAGCATCAGTACGATGGTCAGACCTAGGCGAGTGTCCAACAAGCCGAAATCCCGGAACAGCAAATAGATGGGGATCAACACACCAACCGGCGGCAGCATCTTGGTAGACAACATCCACATCAGCACGTGTTTCGTGTGTTTAGCAGGGACAAAGGCCATGGCCCATGCGGCAGGAACGGCAATTAACAGACCCAGGAGGGTTGAGCCGAGCGAGATGATCACCGAATTCATGAAGTGTTTGAGATAGTCTGATCGAGCCTGAACAGCCGTAAAACTATCGGTCGTCCAGCCTGAACTGAACAGAACTTCCAGAGGCGCTCGGATCGCGTCCTCTTCGGTTTTAAACGAGAGGACCAAAATCCACACGATTGGGAAGAACATCAAGAATCCTAACGATCCAGCAATGAACGTATTGGTGACTTTGGTTTTTGTGGAGACTGCGCGTGCCATATCAATCTCTCCGTTAAGCATCAAGGTTCTTGCCGATCATCCGCATAAGGAAGATGGCAACAATGTTAGCGAGGATTATGGCAATAACACCACCGGCACTACCCATGCCAACGTCGTATTGCAATAGCGAAGATACGTAAATCAAATACGTCAAGTTCGTTGTCGCTGTTCCCGGCCCTCCGTTCGTGGTAACGAGAATCTCCGCAAATATCGCCAAGAGAAAAATCGTTTGAATCAAAATGACAACGGTGATGGCGCGAGCCATATGCGGCAACATCATGTACCAGAAGCGGTTCATCCAACTAGCCCCATCCATTTCAGCCGCTTCCAGTTGTTCTTGGTCAAGCGACTGCAGTGCCGTCAGTAATATCAGGGTGGCAAAGGGGAGCCACATCCAAGAGACGATCATGTACGATTGAAAACAGCGGGATTTGCCCGAAAAAGTCGATAGGCTGCATCCCTAATGACGCGGCCAGATGTCCGAAGATTCCGATGACCGGATTCATGAACATATTTTTCCAGATTAACCCCGAGACGGTTGGCATAACAAAAAACGGTGCAATAACCATAATTCTGATTACACCCTGACCCAACATGGGTCGGTCGAGCAATAGCGCGAAGCAGATGCCACCAAGTGTAGTGATAAGAAGTACACCACTGACCAGAATCAGCGTATTGACCAAGGCCTCCTTGAAGCTTGGGTCCGTGACAAACCAATAATAGTTTTCCCACCCTACAAAAGGGTTACCACTACCGGGCTGTAACAAGTTGTAGCGAAGGAAGGAAAAATAGAGTGTCATGCATAGAGGCACGAGCATCCAGCCTAGTAGCAACAGCACAGCCGGAGAGATCATTAAACGCGCAGATAATCTAGACGCTTTGGTAGCCATGCGTTCCGCCCTCTCAATAGGTATGTTAGCGCGAGAAGGAATAATTCTGCCCTATCCCGGTACAACGCTATTTCAAAATTTACACCAATGCAGAAGCGAGCCGAGGCATGAAGCCCCGACCCTTCATGAAATACAGTTACTTGATGTAACCGGCTTTCGTCATCTCGCGAACAGCGAACTTCTGACTATTTGCCAAAGCCTCTTCGACAGAGCTCTGACCCGCCAATGCCGCAGCAACTTGCTGACCTACATAGTTGCCGATTCCTTGGAACTCTTCTATGGCAACGAACTGAACGCCAGTGTATGGCACTGGATCGCGTGTGGGATCTTGCAGGATCGACAGACAAGATTGCATTTTTAGCAGTCTCGGCAAACGGTGCAGCTTCGAGATACTTTGGATTCTCGTGAACTGAAATACGAGTTCCACTAGGTACCGCTACCCAACCTTTAGTATCACCAACCATAGTGAAGTACTCTTTGGATGTTGCCCACTTCAAAAAGTCTTTAGCAGTGTCCACTTTCTCAGAGCTTGCAGGAACTGCTAATGCCCAAGACCAGAACCAACCAGTGCCTTTGTCAGTTTCCTGCATCGGTGCTTTAAAGAAGTCAGTTGTGTCTGCTACTGAAGACGTATCCGGGTTTCGGACATCACCAGCAGCAGAGGTCGCATCACCCAAGTTGCGCATTTGCCATCTTTGAACAGTGCACGATTTTCATTGTGACCGTTTGCTGACGCGCCTGGAGGACCAGAAGCATTCATCAGGTCGACGTAATAGTTAACGGCATTATTCCACTCAGCTGAGTCGAGTTGTGGGTTCCAGTCCATGTCAAACCAGCGAGCGCTAAAGGCATTTGCCACTGTGCCAACGAAAGCCATATTTTCACCCCAACCCGCTTTACCACGCTGGCAGGTACCGTATACACCGTTGTCAGGATCGTGCAACTGTGCAGCTATTTCTGCAAACTGTGTGTACATGATTTGCTCAGATGGGACTTCAATGCCAGCCGCTTCAAATAAATCTGTGCGGTAGAAAGTGAAAGACGTTTCGGAATACAGAGGCACAGCGTACAGGCTACCGTCTGCAGACAGACCATTTCGAACCAAACCGAAAATGTCCTCTAGATCATAATCAGCATCATCAGCGAAGTCATCCAATGGTGTTAGCCATCCTTTCGCACCCCAGATAGGTGTCTCGTAGGCTCCGATGAACATGATATCGAAAGAACCACCACCAGTTGCAATGTCAGTAGTGGTGCGTTGACGAAGAACATTTTCCTCAAGAACAACTCAATTGATCGTATTGCCAGTAGCCTCTTCCCATGCCGGGGCAAGCTCCTGCATTGTGATCATGTCTGCGTTGTTTACAGTCGCAATGGTGATCTCTTCGGCATTCGCAGCATGCGAAGCCGAAAGAGCAGCCATGACGCCCAGCGCGCTAAGGCGTAATTTTATATTCATATATCCTCTCTCATTTAAACAAGTGAAATAGCAACAACGATTACACAGAGGAGCTCATCTACTATGGACCAACCAAGAACCTCCGCGCAAATACGCACCGATACAACCAGAATTCATGCGGACTCTCTCAGGCGCAGTTCCGCATCGAATGTTCTAATGACGCCCTTCCCCTCACGGCGACCATTCTCTATTTGATCCAGGATTTGCTCAACCGCAGCCTTACCCAATTTTTTAGTATTTCGGGAGACAGTGGTTAGTGCTGGATATACGTAAGCCGACAGCGGATGATCGTCATGACCTGCCACACGACACTGGGAAGACTCACCTTTTCGTTGAGACAACAAGTGGTGTCGATTCGCAGCCCGGATGACCCCTATTGCCAGTCTGTCATTAGCACACAAAATCGTGCTATCGACGAATTCTCCACGACTGAAATATTCATCCATCGTCTCGTATGCAAACTCTTCGAAGTTCCAGACTGAATTCGAATTCTCGACGGGAATAATCTGCGGGCTAAAACCCAGTTCCGTAGCGCTGTTCAGATAGGCCTGCTCGCGCTCGAGACTGTTTGAATTGATACGCGGCATACCGAGAAAAACCGGTGCTCCACCCGACCGATAAAGATAACCAACCATTAACGATATGCTTTGGTAATTATTGGTTCCAACGAAATCAATATCATCAGAATGTTCGGGCAATCGCGAATCAACAAAAACAATCGGCAGCTCATCTTTCAAACGCATGATAGTGTTGAGTGAGCTAGCTTGTCCGGTTGGCGCTGCGATAATACCGTCAGCACTCATGGCCACAAGATTTTCAAACATCTTGGACTCAAGCTCGGTATCGGCGTGAGCGCATTGGATAATGATTGTATAGCCTCGCTCCAGGGCGTATTTTTCAATCGACTGTATTAGCGAGGTAAAGAAGAGATCGTTTAGATACGGAACAATCACTCCGATAATACGAGTAGTTTGCCGGTTCATTTTCGTGGCAAAGAAATTGGGTATGTAATCAACGCTATCGAGCGCTTCTTCTATACGCACCCGCGTGCTGCTACGAACTGACTCTGCGTCGCGAAAATACTTGGACAGTGTTGGACGCGAGATACCGATAGCAGACGATAGCTCTTCCATCGTTCGTATTTTCTGCTTGGTGTGTTCCGAAGCGCTCATGGATATTCGGCAGATTCCTATCGACGTTCAAAATCGGCAACTGCCGTGACACCTTGCGCAAAACTAAGGAGCAGTTGACGACGGACCTTATAACAAATATTTACGCGTGTAAATTGAATTTTAAATGAAACTTAGCCTTCGAAGGCTAAGTCATGGAACATCGACTCTACAACGCCATAATCTTTACAATTTATCTTTACATGCGTAAACTTCATGTTGATCGCTGATATCACGATCCTTCATCCGCTCAAATGCTCGAGGAACCGAGATGCATTCCCTCATTGCCGTTGGTGAATTACTTGTGGAGTTCGTCTCTCACCAAAAGGGATGTGAACTGCGAGAACTTGCCACATACTCTGGCCCCTACCCAAGTGGAGCCCCGGCGATTTGCATCGATCAGGCAGCCAGAATCGGAGCGTCAACTCATCTGTACGGTGCCGTGGGAGCAGATAACTTCGGCAACGCACTGATCAACCGCTTGCAGTCCAATGGCGTAGAAACAGCGGGAATCGCAAGCCTTGCAGATAAATCGACAGGTGTCGCTTTTGTTTCCTATTTTGACGACGGTAGTCGTACCTTTATATTCCATTTGAACAACACCGCAGCAGACACAATACAACCGAAATTAATAAAGCTGCCTACTGGCCCCTTGATCATGCACTTCTCCGGCTCTTCGCTTGGAAATCCAAACTTGCGGGCTGCCATACAGCACACTGCAATAGAGGTCCTCAAACGCGGTGGGCAAATCAGTTGTGATCCTAACATCCGGCCAGAACTGATGAGCGACCCAGACGCAAGAACGGCACTAATGACATTAGTAGAACAGAGCAGCTACCTCTTCCCCAGTGACAGTGATCTTGACTTTCTTTATCCGGCTATTTCACAATCTGATGCCATATCCGATCTACTAGAAACCGGTAATACGATAATTGCACTAACCCGTGGCAATCAAGGCTCTACTCTATACACAAGGGGCAGCGACCCTCTTTCGCTAGGTGGACATACAGTTGACGAAGTTGACCCAACTGGCGCAGGGGACTGTTATTGCGGCACTTTTCTCGCCATGATAGCGACTGGTCATTCAATGGAGTTGAGTGCTCAGTATGCAAATGCTGCTGGTGCGATTGCCGTGACAAAGCATGGGCCGATGGAAGGAAATTCCAACCTTGACACTATCAAGGCGTTTATAGAAAGCAATCCTACGAACACTGCGACGTAACGGAATATTGATGCTCGACATTACAGAACAAATTATCAATAATAAATCTGGAGTGCCGACAGGTATCCCTTGTTTTTGCACAGCGAATGAATGGGTTCTGCGCTCCATACTTCAGTACGCAAAAGAACATCAAGCGCCCGTTGTCATCGAGGCTACTTGTAACCAAGTCAACCAGGATGGTGGCTATACGGGAATGAATGCGACCGATTTTCGTGATTGGACTGAAACACTCGCAACAGAGTACGGCGTATCACCTGATGACATCATACTGGGTGGTGATCATCTTGGCCCTAATCCGTGGAGACATCTACCCCCAACGGAGGCTATGGAAAAAGCCGAAGTGTTGGTCAAAGGTTATGCAACAGCCGGATTTCGCAAAATTCATCTCGATGCCTCTATGGCTTGCAAAGGCGAAGAAACACCTTCATTTGAACTGGTTGCACAAAGGGCTGCTCGACTGTGCAAGATTGCTGAACATCACTCGCCACATAGCGACGAATTGTTTTACATCATTGGTACCGAGGTGCCAATTCCGGGAGGTGAAACAGATGATATGGACGAACTGGCAGTCACCCGTGTCGAATGCCTCCATGAAACGATCGATACCCATCGGCATGCGTTTGAACGTGAAGGCCTTTCAAACGTTTGGGCGAAAATTGCGTCCGTGGTTACGCAGCCGGGTGTTGATTTTAGCCATACAGCCGTTCATCGCTATGAGCCAGAGAAAGCCTCTGCACTATCTGCTGCAGTGTCAAACTTTGAGAATATATCATTCGAGGCACATTCAACGGATTATCAACCAACAGACGCACTCACCGAATTAGTGAATGATCATTTCTTCTTTCTAAAAGTCGGACCAGAGCTGACTTTCAGAATGCGGGAAGCCATTTTTTCACTGACTCATATTGAAGACATTCTCATTCCGGCGCGAAAACGATCTGGACTGATTAAGGCGATTGATCAGGCGATGAACGAAAATCCTGAGCACTGGACTCCGTATTACCGCGGAGATAGCGACGAGGTTAACCAGCTAAGACATTTTAGTTACAGTGACCGAATTCGTTACTACTGGACAGTGCCTGTTGTCAAAAAAGCAATCGAGACATTATTCTCGAACCTTAGCAATACAAAACTACCCAAGACAATCGTGTCTCAGTATTTTCGCGCAATCGATTTTGATTCACACAATATGACCGCAGATCAATTGGTTGCCAGCCATATCGCGCTGTGCATTCGTCGGTATTACAAGGCTTGTGGCTATTCGTAGTTTTTCTCCGACGCTCATGATGCTTCATTGGTTAAAAAAATCTTGACCGTATCGGCCTGCCCTCGTATAGAAGTCTCACCAATAAATCGCAAGTCAACGGTGTCTCCAGCAAAGCTTGCGGTATTTTCCGATGCAAGCAAATAAGTACCGAACTCATTGTTGAGCATTTCCAGTCGTGCAGCCAGATTCACTGAATTTCAATAGACAGTGTAACTGAGCCTGCTCTATCTCGCGGCCTCTTCAACCACCCAGCTCTTCATGTTCGAATGCGGATTGAAGCCTCTTAATCTCTGCACTTGGTGCACCACGCGCGTTCGCATAGTGCTTCCATTGCATCACAACGGCCCGACATTGCCTCACGATCTCGTCTGCGTCTTTCATGGATACGAAAAATTCGGCCACTGAGCGCAGCAATCCGATGGATGCGCTTGCGTCGTCATAGTCAATTCGTGTCGACAGAATACGTGCACTATCAGGCGTTGGGTTCAGGTCATACGCGGGGCTTAGTCTCCAGCCTTTTTTACCACTCCACAAAAAACCATGATTGCTAAAATGATCGTCCGTGTTGGAAATCAAGATCGTAAAAGCTATCCTGCGAAACAATTCGGCGCGATCTCGTTCCGGCTCTGACCCGCGGGCATTAATGGCTTCGAGTATTTCAAGATAACTGCACGTATCGTCCCCATCACTGTGTTGTGTCACCGCCATGGCAGACACGAACGGGATACGTTGATCATCCTCGCCCACGCGATGAATCCTATCAAACCGACGCGATAGAAAAACCGTGCACTCTGCGGCTTGAACCAACTGATGTTCTGCGACCTCAATACCGGCTGCCTGCGCCATGTCCATGACAATGGCTTCCCATCGCTCCATGGAATATCCGTCCCGCTCTTTGGGGAACTTGGCAATAGAGAGCACACCGTGTTGATCGTATACAGACGCTTTGGGGCGAGCACCGCCCAACGAGGATCCGGGTGCAAAGATCATCATGAGATCCTCGTCTGTCTCTTCACGCCGTTCTATGCGTTGTGTAGCTTGTAACAAATCCCCCAGCGCCACTGCTGCTGGAACTCCCTGGGCCTGCTGCGTTTGAAAAACACCATCCACGCAAAAGCAAATGGCCCCTAGTCGAGTTTCGTCTGAGACGCCGAGTAGGTAATCCGTTTCATGCAGTGTGATTACCTGCCTACCTTCTCGTTCAGCTGTTCGTCGTTCCCGTCTGCGCATTAGGCTACGACCCCACGTATCGGGAGCACTGTCACCCAAAGTTCCGAACATCACCCTGTTCGCCCCTGTTCGCCCCTGGGTGCAACGTGCCGCGTCTGAGTGGCAGAGTGGGATCAAACTGGAATGCCTCTGGCGCTGTTAACCTATCCGCATCATGTTCATACGTGACACGCTCACGCCCTGCCCCGGAATGCCGACGCAACAGACCTACTTTGCGGCACTCACCAAAGGCATCGATATAGACCTCGATGGTCATGACGTGTCCTTAGGGGCCCGCTTTCGCAATTGTTCCTGGGCCAATTCACCTCCGAGGCTGTCTGTGATGCTGCCCCACCCTTCCAGCAGACCGAGAGCCTGCAACACCATGGCTTACGCGCCAACACTGACTGTTGGATCGCCCTTTTCAATTCGCCCGATGGTGTCGGTGCTCACTGAAGCACGTTCCGCAATCAATGACTACGGTAACTCACGACGCAAGCGGGCCTCTCGCAGCTTAGTTCCAAGCAGTCGCAACTCTAGTTTAGTGCCGGGGGTGACAGTAATTTTCGATTTCATAACATTGCATATATGCGGCATATATAGCTCTAAAATAGCATATATGCGGTATTATCTTTCTATTTAGGTCTAAATAGGCAAGAGACAGGCAACTTATCATCAAAGGTTAGATCGCAGGGCTACACCTATTCCAATAGAGAAGCTCAAAGCCAACGACCCACTGAGCGCTCGTATATTGACAGCGGCCAAGTGTTTCCCAGTTCGGTATGTCAAACAGCTTGATGATGGAGCGCATGCTTTCCCACAGGTCGCACAAATCGTTTTTTTTTAAGCGCCGTAAGCAAGCCTCCGATATCTCGAACCAAGCTGCCATGCAGAAGGTGGGTCGTGGTCAATTCATTCGGCGACGCGATGGGCATAATGCCAAGCTTGGCCTCCTCCCAGACACTCACAGCTTTCAGACTTCCAGGGATGGTCTGGTCTGTTGGAACACAATCATTATGCCAACTGCGAAGCACCTCAAGTCTACGCTCGATCCTTTACACAACCGACTGAGGCTTCAACGTGACATCAGCAACCAGATCAAGTAGCGATGTCTGCAAATCCTTCATTTTGACCTCTCAGTTTATGCTGTCGAATACAGAGATTCAGCATCATCATACTGTCGGCCTTTGACCGAGAAGAACGAGACATGCAGCGTGTCGGCCCGCAGCCCTTGCCTGGCGAAGGTCAGGTGTCTGCCGATGTCGAGTTTGGCGAAGAGGCCAGGCTCACCGTCAACTTGCGAAGGCCGACTACCCCGAGCGACGGGGCCCGGAACGAGGCCGGCGACGAGTTCGCGCCACCCTATCTCGTCTGTCGCGTGCTCGACCCTCCGACCGTCGATGACAGGCACTCTGCAGGCAGTTCCTCCGGTTCGGGCGCGTGCGCTTCTCCCTGCACGACATCAACAGCGGTGCCTTGGTGGACGAGGCGTCCCATCCGAGCGGCGGCACGCTGGTTCCGTACGGATCGAAGGGGAGCTTCGATGCCGCCTACTTTCATAGTCTGGAGCCGGAATCCCGGTTGAGGCTGACGGTTTGTAGCCAGGCGAGCATAGGCGTGCCCGACTCCAATGGCGCAGCCTTCGACATTTGATACCGGGTTCGCTGATTCATGGACAGGTCCAGAAACAGACATCACGATCGACTCCGTTCGATTCCTCTAAGTCGGTCGAGTAGTGGCAGTCAGCTCCAATCGTGCCGCGGATAGCGCCGGCGTGTGCGATTGTGTTTCAAGGTTAGGTACGTCGAAGTGAATCAGCAGGTAATGCAAACCTGTGGGTGTGACATCGTGTTCCACCGTTTCAAGCAATATGCCTGAATTACGATTGGCCAGCCGCACCTCGTCTTCCGAGAAAATGCCTACCTGCGTATCAGGGCGTTTGCCTGAATTCTGGAATATGTCGCTCAGGTAGGACATGGATGGTTATCTCTATGTTCTTCAAAAGGACCAGGGTAGTCACGATACGGACAAGGCCGCTGACGTGCCTGTGGAGCCAAGTCTCGATTCCAGTTCAAGAAAGAGAGTCTAACCGCCCCGGATAGTGAATGGTGCTTGAGCAAAAGGCTGCGATTTGAGTGTTTTTCGGTCGATTGTCCATTGCATTTTCCGGTTCTCAAACAGGCTTGCCAGGTGTTACGTAGGACACGATTCAGGTGCGTTTTTTCCCTGCTTAAAGGCGTTAAAAAAAATTTATAAAATAGTCATTTCTCATGTTGTTATCCGTTAATTGTGGGTGTATAAAGCGCGCACACGGCAACGTGAATTTCCTTAACCTTAACGAGATAGACACGAATGAACCAAAGCCCACTCGCCATCGCACTGATGTTAGCGATCGGAGCTACTACCCCTTCCATGGTGTTGGCCGACTCCGCGCCTACTGCACCTAGCAATCTCACTGCAAAGCTCTACTCGGGCGCGGGCGGTGAAATATTTTGGAACCGCTCTACCGATGATCGCGGTATCCGCGGCTACGACATTACTCGAAATGGCACCAACCTCGGTGTGCGTGATGCAACCAGTTTCTATGACGCCTCTTTGCAAGCAGGTACTGGCTATACTTTTACGGTCACGGCCATTGACTCATCTGGCCAACGCTCAGCAACCAGTACCGTAAAAATCGGTAACGCGCCAGTTAATCCTGCAACACCTGCAACACCATTAACACCTGTAAATACCGTTGTCCCCATAACACCGCCGGTTGCGGGTGCCCCCGATTCACCGGCAGGTTTGCGTGCGAGTGTCTATTCAACGTCCAACGCTGAGTTGTTCTGGACACGCAGTACCAAGCCCGGCTTGCGTTATGAAGTGCGCCGCGACGGCAACCTTGTAACTACCACCGACGGAACCAGTTACTATGCCAGTGGCCTGGCTGCAGGTCGTAACTATGCCTACCAGGTCATTGCGATTGATAGCTCGGGCAAACGTTCGTCACCGGCATCGGTTGCAGTGGCTATCGGCGGCGGCGCATCGACGGGCAATCCTCTAAAGCCTGTTACGCCAGATATGGCAGCTATACCCGGCACTCCTGCAACAAGCGCAGGCAACACACTGGCCTCTATTCAACCTAAAGACGTTTCCATCAAAATCTACTCAGGCACCGCCGCAGAGATTTTCTGGACACCTGCAGGCGCGTCTCGCCCGGTCATTGCGAAGAATGAAATTCGCCGTGATGGTGTGCTGATCGCCACGCTGCAAGGTGAATTCCTGAAAAGTTATTTTGACGGCAAGCGTGAAGCGGGTAAAAGCTACCGATACGAGATCACAGCGATATCGTCTGCTGGCCGCGCCAGTGCAACGGTGTCTGATTCGGGTGTCAGTGGGCCCAAGCCAGTCGTACCTGTGCAAAACACCGATGCTCTTCCGGCGGCCTTACAGACAAAGCTCAACACAACCTTCGAGATTATTAACGGCGTACCTGTAGAAAAAGTGATGGCCACCCTGGGTAGATTGAGTGACCGAAACGCGCGTGCTTCACTGGGTTTGAAGCGCACCGGTGAACGAGCGAACAGAAACGGCAGTCTTTCTGACGTATTCAGTTGTCCGAAAGGCGGTGAGTTGCTCGATACGCAAGACCATGATCCAAGCGCTCGCTGGAGTTCTGACGTTGAAATTATTGACTGTGCGGTCGGCCCGATTGTGTTCAGTGCGTCTGCTCAAATGGGTGGTCCGGTTACTAACAGCGGTTGGTCACCATCTTCTGTCAATGCCCTGAACATCGAACTTGACGATGCTCGCGATTTGTCTACAATCACCAGCGAAAGCATGTTTTTCTTCTACGGTGACACCGACGCACGCTTTTCCTCCTACTCTGGTTTCGATGTGTCAGTGGATCGCGTTCAAAACAGTTATAAGGTGAGCTTAATGACTGGCAACGGACGAGATCAAAACAACAGCCTCCCGGACGGTACGTTTGGATTGACCACAAATGCAAGAAATGTTGCAGGTGTAGTTGCTGGTACCGCCGACATGAAAACACTTGGCCCGCTTGAATTTACCAACGGTCGTGACAATGCTCGCCCGAGTGGTGGGCGTGTACAGATTGGAAGCGCCTCTGATAACCTGCTTATCGATGCTTTCAATGGTGACCCAGCAACGTTTTCTTTGACAGCGACAAGTGGTGGTGCAACGACCAGTCATACCGTCAAATTCTCTGACACCTACCGGTTTGAAGCTCCTGTTACTCGTACTGTGATTGTTGGTTTTTAAATCATCGCTGGCGGCCGCTCATCAGTTGGCCGCCGGTTTCTGACTGACAACTTCAAGCTTCAGTTGTCCGGTGTAAATTTGAATCCCGACTCATCGTTTGATAGTCGGAATTTTTTTACTGATACTGCCCCACAGCGGAGCGTAACAGTCCCTTTTAGCCCGGAACGGTTTTCTGACGGCTGCCTAAGTGCATACTCCAGCGTTTTTATTAAGGTTTGCGGGTGTCCCAGTCGCACAACTGCTGTTACGCGCAATACGCACTCAGGTGTTCAGACACTACCTAGAGTGTGTGCCATTGATATACTTGCCTTCACCACTTGGGTTTAATCGGCAAAATCAAAGTGACGGGCAATCTTCATAGCATTGCATTGTTCTGTATGTGTGCCGGAATCGATTGCCATGCATGATTCGTGAGGAATCGCCGAATAGTTTTTTCTTGCCAGTGTTTCACGCAATGCTTCGAGCTTGCATAATTCTCCCATTGTTGCTGTGGTGAACTTTCCCGATGCAGGCGGTCCATGAAGAATGACTAAATCTGCCATTAGTCAGATTGCCGGCACGGTGGTTTTAATGAGTTTTTCAAGGGTTGAATACGAATATGTCGGGCTTGTGAGTCATTACGGAAAGAGTCTACTTTCGGCCAGCACCTGGGTATAGGAGGTATAAACCACATACGACCACCAAGCCGCTACAGACAAAAATTGCTTTACCAACATGGCTTTGAAGGGATGAAGGAGGCAGAGACGCTGTTGATCAATGAAGCCAAGCGTATAGAGCGTCAAATTTACTTGGGTGCTGCGCTGTTCGAGCGCTCCGAGCGTGCGCTCAAACTAGCCATCGCCCAGATGTACGTTCAAGGTGTGTCGACCCGCAAGATGGCTAGTATCACCGAGGAGCTGATCGGCACTGAAGTCTCCTCGATGCAAGTCAGTCGCGCTGCAGCTGAGCTTGATCAGGTGCTCAGTACATGGCGTGAGCGGCAGCTCTCGCAAGACGCCCTAACAAATTCTGGACGAGTGCTATGAGAAGGTGCGCCACGGTGGCCACGTGATCGACTGTGCTGTTCTTCTGGTAGCCGTGGGTATCACAGCCCATCGGGACATCGCAGCGTGCTCGGCTGCTCAGTGTCACTGTCGGAGGCTGAGGCGCACTGGCGTGACTTTTCATGAGTCAGCTGGTTAGCCGCGGCCTCACTGGCGTACGAATGATCGTATCTGACGATCACGCCGGACTCAAGGCCGCACGACGAGCCGTATTTCCATCGGTGCCTTGGCAGCGTTAGAACAAGGAGATGAAACGGCGCACTCGTGTCGCCACGCTATTCCCCAACACCGACCCTTGCCTATGACTGGTGAGTGCTGTGTTGATGGAGGTGTCAGAGGGCTGGTAAACCAGTCGCAAATACCTGACTACGTAGTACCGAACGACGAAAAAGAAAAACCGAATTTACAGAATAAAAGTTGCTTTATCGAATCAGCCCCGCACAACACCTCAAACTGAGTCGAGCGAGGTGTTTGCTTAGTTATCGAAGGCCTTATGGGAAAGATCGCTGCCGAACACCTTTGTCAGATGCCTACTTCACCCAATAGACCTAAGCACATTTAACATATTTCGTCGCACCAAAAGCCACCCCTTTCTGTGCTGATGGCTAATGGTGGCCTTGTCAGAAAATCAACACCATTGTGCTGGGCATTAGGGCACCTCAAAAGTAGCAAACACTACACAACTCATGAGGTTATTACGTCCGGCTCCTGGACCTACTAGACCGCTGTTTGACCGTCGAATAGCAGATATCACTGTGCCCGAAAATGATAAAGCCAACTCTCTGACCCGCGACAGGTTTGATACCGCTCTGTTGGCTGTTGACGCGTTACCACAACCAACCAAGGCCGCCACCAGCACCGGGCTATGGGTACGAAAATAATGGGAAAGGAGCCCACGACAACTGAGCCCCCAGATCAGTACGCGGATCTGCTTAGCGACATCAAAAGCCTTATTCATGGCGCACGCCTGCAGGCAGCTCTGGCCGTTAATCGGGAATTGGTCCTTCTCTACTGGCATATCGTGCGCGATATTCTGACCCGACAACACGCTGAAGGATGGGGGGCCAAGGTCATTGACCGCCTGGCGCAGGATCTACGCCGCTCGTATCCCGACCTGACCCCGGATTGTCTCGCACGTGCAGTACCTGCAGGAACATACCTCACCAAGTCAACAGCAGCAACGCTTTTTAGAATTGGTGTTGATGGACTCACGCTCTACCTTGGAAGAAAAGCAATTCAAGGCGGCACTCAAGCTGGAGAAACTCTCCATGCAAATGCTCAAAGCAAAAGCTGAATCTGCATCGATTGAGAACGCTGCGAAAAAATCGCCAGGAAAGCACGCGATCATGAGCTGTACAATTCGGCCAGACTGATGATTGTGGCAGGACTTGTAGACACTGTTACCGGCAAGCCATTCATGGATAAGGCCGAATTGCTCGGAGCGCTCATGGGATTGGCCAAGGTGCCCGCAGAGGATGCACAGCGGACCGAGTGGAAAAAAGCAGGCGCTGACAAACTGCTGCAGTTTCAAGCAGCACCCTCGAAAGAAACACGGGCATAGACCACCCGAACAAAGCACTTCAGTATCGAGCCTGTCCTTACTCGATCAGGCCAAAGCGCTGCAGATCCTCATCGGTGATCAGCTTCAGTGTGTGCATCATGCGCAACTGATACCGGGCCTTGGATCGGCTATGCCCATCGAACGCTTTTCCCATCGCGTGATTGCGCTTGTGGATCAATTCATACACCACCAGATACCGCTCATGGGCCGTACGTGCCGTGTCTGCACTTACCGCCGCTGACTCTGCCAGTATCGAGGCACAGTAGCGCTCGAGGGCGTCTGCTTTTAGCGCCTTGAATGCACGCCAGTCTTTTTCGGACAACGGTTCCATCGGTTCATCACTCCGGCTCTAACGGAATCCTCAACTCAAATTCCCAACCTGCATAGGGGCTGAGTAATTCCTGCAAGGCCGACCAATCCAACAGCTGGCCATCCACCACCACACCCTCATCGTCGATACGCCCAGCAAGACGCTCCAACGGCATCTCAAGCACACCCTCAAGGCGAATCAGAAACCGCTGGGCAAGCCCCGCCCGCACCTTACCGCGTAACCGGGCCAGCGCCAGTGACCAGCTGTTTTCTGAAAACGTACGGAATATATAACCGCCAT
>Ga0115031_1000731_pt1 | contig 23884 bp, 20 predicted proteins | sample Maine_Asex4_meta_FD_87301 | JGI IMG/M metagenome (GOLD analysis project Ga0115031, IMG submission 87301) | Marine algal microbial communities from Maine, USA - Maine_Asex4_metaG | ecosystem: Host-associated > Algae > Red algae > Unclassified | place: Maine, USA | collected 2015-01-05
GTGCCGCAGATCGAAGTCACCTTCGACATCGATGCCAACGGCATCGTGCACGTCAGCGCGAAGGATCGGGCGACCAACAAGGAGCAGTCGATGACGCTCAGCGGCCAGTCCACTCTGAACAAGGACGACATCGAGCAGATGGTCAAAGACGCCGAGTCCCACGCCGAGGAAGACGCCAAGCGTCGCGAGGAAGCCGAGGTTCGCAACAACGCTGATTCACTCGTCTACCAGACCGAAAAGGTCCTCCGTGAGCAAGGCGAGAACGTCCCGGCAGACGAGAAGGACGCCGTCGAGGTGCCCCTCGCCGATCTCAAGAAGGCGCTTGAAGGCAACGACAATGACGCCATCAAGACGTCGACCGAAGCGCTGATGACCGCCAGCCAGGCGTTCAGCCAGAAGCTGTACGAAGCCGCCGCCAAGGATGCCGGAGCTGAGGGTTCGTCAGCGTCGGGCCAGGGCACCGGTGCCGGCGAGGTCAACGACGACGACATCGTCGATGCCGAGATCGTCGACGATGCCCCCGACGGAGAGTCGGACGAGGCAGGTGCTTGAACATGACGGACATGGGAGATGGTGATCTCTACGATCCCGATGACCTGAGCGACGAAGAGCTGTCCGGGACTGCATCCCGGTCGGCGTCGGAATCTGCAGCTGCGGCCGATGCGGCCGAGGCTGCAGGCGACTTCGACGACATCGACACGCTCTCTGCGCTCGACTTCGACACTCCTGACGGCCTGGTCGTCGAGGGTGGGTCGGGTCCGGCCGAACCGGAGGCTGGCAGCAACGCCGACGTCGACTACTCCGACGTCGACATTCCTGCTCTGCTCGCAGAACGTAACGAATTCAAGGCGATCGCTCAGCGCGTGCAAGCCGAGTTCGAGAACTTCCGCAAGCAGTCCACGATCCGAGCGCAGAACGATGCCGAGCGGGCAACCGGCCGGCTGGCCGAAGCGTTCCTTCCCGTGCTCGATGCCGCCGAAGCAGCATTCCTGCGGCACCCCGACGAAGTCGGACCGCTCCTCAAACAGATGTTGACCGAGCTCAAGAAGCAAGGCCTCGAAACCCTCGACCTCGACGGCCAACCGTTCGACCCCGAGGTCGCTGAGGCTGTGGCACACGAGCCGGTCGATGGTGGTGAACCGGTCGTGGCCGAAGTGCTGCGAAGCGGTTACCAGTGGAAGGGCAAGACCCTCCGCGCCGCCATGGTCAAGACAAAGGATTGATGTCGTGAACCCGTCCACCGTCAGCACGAGCCTGCTCATCGACGAGTCGAACCCGAGCTTCGGCCTGGGCACGTCTGTCAAGCGACGGCAAGCGCAGCGAGCCTTGGAGTGCTCCGGGCGGTGGGCGGGATCAAGACAGGTGGGCGGGATCACGAAAGGTGAGCACACATGACAGCCCAACGTGACTGGTACGACAAAGACTTCTACAAGACCCTGGGGGTGAGCGAAAGCGCCACCGCCAAAGAGATCACCAAGGCGTACCGCAAACTCGCTCGCGACCTGCACCCTGACAAGAACCCCGGTGACGATGTCGCCGAGGACAAGTTCAAAGAAGTGTCCGGGGCGTACGACGTCCTCGGCAGCGACGACAAGCGCGCCGAGTACGACGAGGTGCGGCGAATGGGCCCGACCGCTATGCGCGGAGGAGAGGGCGGCCCCGGCGGCTTCTCTTTCAACGTCGGGGACATGGGTGGCGGTCTGGGCGATGTCCTCGGTGGCATGTTCGGTCGCGGCGGCGGTGGCGGCCAACGTGGCCGTGGTGGCGCTGGGGTGCAACCACGACGCGGTGCTGACATCGAAGCGGAATTGACTGTTGACTTCGCTGACGCCGTCACCGGCTTGGAGACCACCCTCTACCTCACGACCGACGCACAGTGCTCGACCTGTACCGGCACCGGTGCCAAGCCGGGCACAGCCCCGAAGGTGTGCTCGAACTGCCAGGGCCGCGGTGTCACCGACGACAACCAGGGGATGTTCTCCTTCTCGTCGCCGTGTCACCTCTGCCAGGGCCGCGGCAGCGTGATCGAGTCACCGTGCGGTACCTGCCGCGGGAGTGGCGTCGAGAAACGCCCGCGCGAGGTGAAGACCCGCCTTCCTGCCGGCGTGAAAAACGGACAGACCATCCGGCTCAAAGGCCGCGGTGGCCCCGGCCGCAACGGCGGGCCGAACGGCGACCTACTCGTCGGGTTGAAGGTCATGCCCCACCCGAGGTTTGGTCGGAGCGAGAACAACTTGACCGTTGCTGTGCCGGTGTCGTTCGCCGATGCTGCCCTCGGCGCTGACATCGACGTGCCCACGCTGGGCGGGTCGACCGTGACAATGCACATCCGGCCGGGAACGCAGTCGGGCAGCCGCCATCGCGTTCGGGGCAAGGGCATCGAAACGAGCAAGTCGACCGGCGACCTGATCGTCACGGTCGACGTGGTCGTGCCCACGGAGTTGACCGATGCCGAGCGTCGGGCGATCACCGAGCTGCGCGCAGCCGCTACTGTCGAGTCAGAGCAAGCCGAGACGTCGGGTGCTCCAGCCTGAAGTGCGTCGAACGACGAACCCCGACATGACCAACCCCGCCGACTCGCCCACACAGCCAACCGGAGATGAATCCGGCGCGGTCGGGGGAGCGGAGCGACAGCGGACGACTGCTGTCTATGTCATCTCCGTTGCCGCTGAGCTGTCAGGAATGCATCCCCAGACGTTGCGCATCTACGAGCGCCGTGGCCTCGTGTCGCCAGCCCGCACCCAGGGTGGCAACAGGAGATACAGCGACGCCGACATCGCCGTGCTCCGCCGTATCTCCGAGCTCACGACTGCCGGCATGAATCTCGAAGGCATCCGTCGTGTGATGCGACTGGAAGCAGAGAATGCTCGCCTCCGGGCCGAACTCGAACGAGCTCGTGCGATTGCCGTGCATGCCATCGAGGACGCCGAACGTAGTCAGCGCGGCGCCCGAGGGTCGCAGCGTGGCGCAGGGACTGACCTCGTGCCGTTGCACCAGGCCGTCGCGGTCTTCGGTCAGCGGGCGAGCATTTTCGAACGCGACTGAGGTCGCGTTCCGTGCTCGACAGCGGAAGAGCTCAGCTGCGCCGTCGCGACGCAAGGCGTGCCAATGCCCGCCGCGCACCACTGGGCCCCGGGCTCGGTGGGGCCTCGACCCCGGTGACCCGTTCGACAACCCAGGGTCGTCGATCCACGGCCGTCGTGATCGGGGCGTCGGTGATCATGTCGATTGGTCGTACTCGTCCGGAGAGGCCCGCTGCGCCGACCGCAGCACCGATCGCCACACACTGACGTTCAGCTGACCGGAGGTCGTGTGGCGGGAACTGCGCCACCGGAATGCCCTCGACGAAGAGGTTGTCTTCCTCATTGTCGACTCGACGCTGAGATGTGTCGTCCCCGGCGCCGCGCAGACGAATGCCGTCGACGAGATCAGCGATCGCATCGGCGTCGGTGATGTTGTCGAAGAGCTCGACGGAGAACTGTTCCCGCACGATGTCGAGCGTCGGATGAGGCTGGCCGGTCGCATCGATCGAGATGGCGCTGATCGGCATGCCTGCATGGAACACGGTTGCGAATGCCTCGTCGGCCGTGGCGAAGCGTTGGGTGACCGTCGACTGGGGACCGATGATTCGGGCGAGCGCAACCGGGCTGGGCTCGACGGCGACGTCGATGAATCCGGCTTGTTCGGCGAGCAACTCGATCCGGCGTATTCCTGCGTCTCGCCAGTGCAGGACCTGGAGCCAACGGCGCGGCCCGTCGTCGATGAGCAGGGTCGACGCTGCGCCATGGAGTCGATCGATGTCGACACGGAGGGTGTTCAGTTCGGGTCCGGTTCGACCAGTGACATCGATCCGTCGCGTCCAGGAGCCCGATGGGAAGGTGGCGAGTCGGGCCGGAACGGGCGCCGTGCCGAGGCCCGCTCGCAGCCGGGTCAGGGCGTCGAGGACGGAGCGGTCGTCGTCGTGCGCCTGCAATGCCACCTCGGCGGCATGGGCGACCGTCGCCCCGGTGTGGCCGAGCAGAACGCCGCGCACGACGTTCGAGGACAGTTCGATGCCGATCGAGCGACCGCTTGCGGTGCTCACGCGTCGTCGCCGATCCTGGTGACCAGGGCGCGGAGTGTCGAGTCGAATGTGTCGCTGAGTTCGGCCAGTTGAACCCGTCTGACGGCAGGCTGCCCATCGACCGCCGAACGATCGATGATCTGGGCTCGGCCGCTGTGGCGTTCGATGGCGGTGGGCGATTCGACGCCGAGCTGGGCGTGGTGCGCTGGATCGCTCAGCGCTCCGACGACGAGCGTACGCGCCGCTGTGGCGACGGCCTGGATGCGATCAGGTCGGGCAGCGACTCCGACGATGTTGACGCCGACCTGCGCGCCGTCTGCGAAGAGATGTGCGATGGCTGCGATCGACTGATCGCTCAGGTCTGCGAAGTCACGAATCAGGACGAGGATGGCCGGGTGGTCGAGTAGCCGGAAGTCGGGTTGGGCCGCTCGTTCGAACATGGTGGTCGCGACGTCGACGAGCAGCGATTCCACGGCACCTGCTTGGTCAGTCATCGCAGTCTGGGTGACATGGGGGACAGTAGCGAGAGCGGTACGCCGCCGTTCGCTCTGCTCGATGGCAACGATCTGCACGTCGTCGGTGGCGAAGCGATCCGCGATGCCGGCGATCAGCACGTCGATCACCTGGCGGACACCTGACCGAGGCGATCCGACGAGCAGCCGAGATCCGCCAGGTCCTGGGAGCCACCAGTCGACTGACTCGATCTCACGTCCGTTCGAGTCCTGGGGTGTTGCGGAGTCCTGGGGTGTCGCGGCGGTCTCGAGGACACCGAGCGGGACGCCGTCGCCGCTGTGCCGTGCCCACAGATCAGCGGCCACCACCTGTTGGGGAAGGGGGACGGGGAGGAGATGCAGCGGGCGGCTGCTGCCCTGCTCGTCAGCGAGTCGTCGGAGTCGTTCGGCCAGTTGGTCGATGACGTTGTGGCGATGGTCCAAGCCGCTCTGTCGGTTGCGTTCGAGGCGGCGTTCGAGTGACGACGGCGACCGGCCGAAAGCGAAGGGTCGCACGGTGAACGCCGCACCGGCGTCGGTGCCTTCGTCGGAGGGGGAGAACGAGGTCTGCAGTCGGCGACGTCGATCGTGGACTGTGGCGCGGCAGGTCCCGCCGTGTCGGTGCACGGCGATTTCGATCGAGCAGAGTTCACGAAGCGCCGTGGACAGTGCGGTGAATGGGTGAGCGGTGGAGATGACGAGATGGACGCCAACGGATTCGGCGGCCAGCGCAGCCAGTCCCTCGACCAGGCCGGGTGCTGCCAGTTGCGTGTCGGCGAGTCCGTTGACGGCGACGACGAGGCGCCGTGCGCTCGGGTCGTCGCCACCGACATCGGCATGCAGCCGGGCAAGGAGCCGGTCGATCGACGCTGCGTCGCGTCCGGAGAACGTTCCGGCATGTTGTGGCAGGCGCTGCAGGGACTCGCGGCGATTGCCGGATCGGTGGTCGACCATCAGGAGTCCGACTTCGGCTGGGGACCACGTCGACGCGATCGACAGTGTCAGGACCGTGGCGATGTCGTTCGCCTCGTCGATGGTCGACCCGCTGATCGCGACGCTGGAACCGAGGTCGAGATCGACACCGACGATGCCATCGTTGGTGGCGCCGATGGCCATGGCGACCGGGTTTCCTGGCGAGCCGAGCGCGGTGTTCCAGCGTGCGCCTGCGGTGTCGGCCTGCACGATCGCAGCGAGCGGTGTGGGATCTGGCGGCAGCTCACCCACGCTGGTTCGATCAGGGTCGAGGAGCGGAGCGAGTCGCCGGGCGACGTCGGTGGCGATGTCGGTGTCGACGAGCGGAACGAGCAGATCGAGTGCGGCGCCGGCGCGTTCCAGGCGCGTGATCTCTGCAATGCCTGGCTGCTCGGGGTCGAGCGCGATGAGGGTGGACGTGTTCACTGGAGCGGACTGGCTGTCCGCGGTCAGGACGACGACCGAGGTGTTCGCCACGTCGTCGAGAACCACCGAACGCAGCGGGCTCGACGCGCCGTTCCAGAGTGCGTCGGCCGTCACGATCACGATCGTCGGTCGGACCAGCGTGCGCGCCGCGAAGCCCGCCATCTCCAAGTCGTTGGTCAGTATGTCGACGGCGTTGTCCGGGCGGATGTGCGGGAGCCACTTCGCCCAATCCCAGTCACCGGTCTCTCCTGGAGTCGCAGCGATGACGACGTCGACGTCTGCCGGGCCGTATCGGGTGCAGAGGTCCACCAGGATCGAACGAGCGAACGCAGTCCGATCTGTGGCGTCACCGGTCACGGCGACGACCCGTTCGAGCGCGAGATCGAGTGGCACCGGCTGGAGTGCGGCGGTGGATTCGCCTGCGATCATCAGGCCGGCGTCGACACGTATCGAACCGTCGGTCGCACGGCGATGCCAGAGTCGTGGGGCTCGAGATCGGGCGTCGTCGATGGCGTCAGCGATGGTTCGATCACCTTCCACGATGCCTGGAGGTCGGTTGTGGACCAAGAATCCGTCGGTGGTGCCGTCGTGATCGGGATCGTTGGAACGGTTCCTCGGGGTCTCGTCGTCGAACCGGAACGCACGACCGCCGACCACGAGTGAGGCAGTCGTCCACGCCGTTGGTTCGCGCAGTTGGTGACCTCCGAGCAACAGCGACGATTCGGCCCGAGCCGATGGCGCATGTCCGGACACGACAACGCCGGCCGTGCTGACGTCGAGCTCGAAGGCGACGCTGTCGGTCGCGTCGTTGTTCAGTTCGGTTCCCTGTTGGCGCCGGCCCGGACCGATCAGGAATCGTCCGGCTGGCAACGGAGCGTGGCGACCTGCTCCCGGACCCGTGAGCTGGCGCAGCGTTGCAATCGTGGTCCGATCGATCCGTTGTGGGCCGACGATCACGGTGTCGATGACATCGCCGGCGGCGACACCGCACGCCGCCAGCGTGTCGCGGGAGTCGACGAGCCGACCGTCGATCGAGGCGGTGTCGGGACTGGCCTGCCCCGTGACTGCCGTGATGATGTCTCGGAGCGAGACGGCGCGGTCGTGGACGTCGACCGAGACGTCGGCGGTGCCGTGAGCGGTGCGCACGATCAACTCCATCGCCCCAGACAATAGGGTCGCTGGGCCCGATGCGCCGTGACACCGCAACATTGGACGGCTCGATCTCGCTGTCGACTTTCGAGTTGGACTGCACTGATACCGCTGAACTGCCTGACGTACTCGTAACCTGTCCGAAGGGTGCACACATGAGAACGGTGACGTGGCGAGAGACGACGGCAGCATTGCTCGCAGCAGTGTTGGCCCTCGGCGCGCTCGTCGTCGTGTTCCGCTCTGACGGTCTGCCAGCGGTCGATGCTGCCGCGTCGCGTGCCACCCGATGGTTCGTGCATCAACCCAGCGGCAGTGTCGTGCTCGCCGACGGCTACGGGGGGCGCGCGCTCGCGATTCTCGATGTCGGCGCCGACCAGGGTCAGCTCCGGGTGAGCGAGGGTGGCCCGGGCGCTTATGTCGTCGATGACTCGAAATCCGAGGTCCGCTCCATCGACTCCGCCGAACTTCGGCTCGGGCCAGCTCAGGGTGTCGTGACGCTCGGCAGTGGCCGCGCACTCGTCGGGGTCGGTTCGTCGGGCCTCGTCGTCGTCGACCCCGCCGATGATGCCGCCACGCTCGTCCCGGTCGGAGGGGAACTGGTCGGATTCGACGCCGAGGTCGGCGAGTCCCCGGTGATTGCTGCCGACGGCTCGATCTGGTCACTGGCAGGGTCGGACATCGTGCGCACCACTTCGGCAGGTTCGACCACGCGTTCGCTCGACGAAGCCAGCGCCGAGGGCTCCACGCTCTCGCTGGTCGGCAGCCGACCCTTCGTTGTCGACCGCCAATCGGCCCGAGCACGCCTGGGTGACGGCGGCTGGGTCGACCTGCCCATCGACGTCGATCCCAGCGAGGTCGTCGTCCAACAGCCCGGACCCGCACACGCATGTGGATGGGTCGCCGTGAACGACGACCTGTGGTGTGTGTCGGACACTGGAATCGTCGAGTCGTCACAGGTCACGGGTCTCGATGTCGACGGCTCGGACCTCCTTGCCATCGCCGGCGATGCCGCTGTGCTCGTGCGTCGCGGGCCGACCGTGATCCAGCAGTTCGACTGGCGGAGCGAGGAACTGCTCACCGAACGACCGGCCTCGATCTCGGGCGACGCCGGCCTGGACGTCATCTCCACTGTCGACCTGGTGTGGGTCGACGACGTGGCCGGCCAGTTCGTCTGGGCAGTGAACCCATGGGGCATCGTCGCGATCGACAAGAACGACGGCATCACCCTCACCCTCGGCGACGACGGTGAGGTCGTCGACGATGGCACCAACAGCAACGGCGCCGAGGGAACCGACATCGCAGCGGATGGCACCGCCGAAGAACCAGAAGAGCGAGAACCGGACGACAACGGATTCGATGATCCGCCGATCGCGATCGACGACCCCGTCACGTCCCGATCAGGGCGGTCCGTGCAGATTCCGGTCACCGCGAACGACTACGACCCGGATGGCGAAGCAATCGCCGTGGTCGGTGTTGGTGCGGCGGGCCACGGCACCGTGGAGATCGGCACTGCATCGACGGTCACGTTCACTCCGGACCCTGGGTACGTCGGTCTCGATCAGTTCCAATACACGATTGCCGACGGCAATGGCACCGAAGCCAGTGCCCAGGTCATCATCGAGCTGATCCCACTCGACGGAACCAATCGGCCGCCGATCGGCTCCCCAGACGCCGCCGAGACCGGTGCGGGTGTCGCCGTGGTCGTCGATGTACTCCTCAACGACATCGATCCCGATCGCGATCCGCTCGAGATCGACTCATTCGAGGTTCCCGAAGGCGTTGGCTCGGTGAGCCAAACCGTCGGTGCATCCGGCTTGAGCGCGCTTCGTTTCGAGCCCCGAGCCGGGTTCGAAGGTGTGGCTGAGTTCATCTATCGACCCATTGATTCCTTTGGCGCCCTCGGTGATGACGTGACGGTGTCGGTCACGGTCGCAAGCGCCGGTGACGAGAATCGACCACCCATCGTGCGGCCTGATTCGGTCAGGCTGCGCAGGGGTGTCGAGACGAAGTTACCGGTGCTGGTCAACGACGAGGACCCCGACGGAGACGTACTCACCATCGGGGTGATCGAGCCGCTTCCCGAAGGTCTGAACGTCGAAGTCCAAGGCGCCGAACTCGCCATCACCGCCCGCACCGGCTCAGCCGACTCGGTGCCGTTCGAGTACACCGTCGACGACGGCGTCAACGACGCGGTACGCGGCTGGGTGCTGGTCGACGTGATCGACGACGTCGAGCCCAACCGGCCACCCGTCGCCGTTGCCGACTCGGGAACCGCCGTGGTCGGTCGGTCGATCGAGATCGAGGTGCTGGCCAACGACAGCGATCCCGACGGTGATCCGCTCGTCGTGGTCGACGTGACGCAACCCGACGACGCACGCGGACAGACCGTGGTGCTCGCGACCGGTCGGGTCCAGTTCACCCCGACTGCGCTTGCGGACGAAGACGACGCCGTTGCCCGATTCACGTACACGATCGATGATGGCAATGGCCACCAGGTGGTCGCTGACGTCACCGTCACGGTGTTGCCGGAACCTCTGCCCGAACCGCCCTACGCCCTGGACGACTCCACCTTCACCTTCGTCGACGTGCCGGTCAGGGTCGATGTGCTGCGCAACGATGGCGACCCATCCGGTGAACGTCCGAGGCTGGTGGGCACTCCCGGTTGTGCGTCGGTCGGCCAAGCCGTCGTGACCGCCGACGGCCAAGTCCTCTTCACGCCGCCAGCAGGCGAGTCCGGGGCGTTCCGCTGCACGTACGAAGTCACCAACTCGGTGGGGCTCCGCGCTTCGGCGTCGATCATCATCTCGGTGCGCGAACCGCTCGTCGTCAACGAGCCGCCCAGTGCGCTGCTCGACCAGCTGACGGTCGAAGTCGGCACCTCGGATTCGATCGACGTGACTGCCAACGACGACGACCCGGACGGGGACAACGCGCTGCTCGAAGTCGTGTCGTCGACCACACCGACCCTCGGCGCGGCCACACGAGCCGGCAATCAGATCACCTTCACGGCGGGCACCGAGGTCGGGGTGGCCGCCATCAATTATCAGGTCGCCGACGCAGAAGGTGCTGTCGCGCTCGGCCGGCTCTCCATTCGTATCGTCGAACCGGCCAACGTTGCTCCTATTGCGAACGCAGACAGCCGAGTCATCACGGGCCCGGGAGTTCCGACGTCCTTCGCGGTCCTCGCCAACGACTCCGACGCCAACGAACCTCAGGGGCTCCTCGCTGTGATCAGCGCCTCGCTGGTCTCGGGCGAAGGCACTGTGACTCAGAACGGCAACATCGTCGTGATCTCGCCCGAGCCGACGTTCGTCGGCGACGTCGTCGCCACCTACACGGTGAACGACACCGGCGGCCTGTCTGCCAGTGCAGCCGTCGTCCTCAGCGTGCTCGAACCACTGAATCGGCCGCCGGTCGCCAGCGACGACTCGAACGAGGTGTCCAACGGTGGCTCGGTGTCGACGCCTGTGCTCTTCAACGACTCCGACCCGGACGGTGACGAACTGACCATGACGATCACCAGCGGGCCTGATTCGAGCCTCGGTCAAGCGAGTTCTGGAGGCGGGTCGATCTCGTTCAACGCTATCCCGGGTGCGTCGGGCACAGCTTCGATCACCTACTCGATCAGCGACGGTGAGTTCTCGGACAGCGCAACGCTGCGGATCGCGGTTCGGACCTGTTCCGAGTCGGCGCCGGTGGCCAACAGCGCGTTCCTGGCAACGGGCTATCAGCAGCCGATCACCGTCAATCTGGATGGGTACGCGGGGAACGGTCAGATCACGGACGTGGCGGGGCCGTCCGGCTTCTCGGGTGGGGTCTACACGCCGCCGGCTGGCCAGAACGGCAACGCCGTCATCTCGTACGCCGTGATCAACAGCTGTCGCCAGCGAGCGACCGGCCAGATCACGATCGACGTCAATCAGGATCCTGTTGCGCAAGCCACGTCGGCGTCGATCGGCCGCGGCGCGACGCAGGAGTTCCCGGTCAGCTCACTTGCCGGTGACGACGAGGCACTCAGCATCGCTGGAAGCTCCGGTGCGCCGAGCTGGGTCACCACCGAGGGAGCCAGGGTCGTCGTCGCCCCGCCGATCGGCACCGCAGCCACGACGTACAGCTGGACCACGACCGTTGTCGACCCCGGAGGTCTGACGGCGACGGTGCAGATGTCGATCACGGTGCAGAATGCAGCGCCGTCTGCAGCTGGTGATTCGATCGATGCTTCCGAGGGGTCGGCCAGTGCGGCGATTGTCGGTAACGATTCCGATCCCGACGCTGACGACGGAGCACTTCGCATTCAACAGGTGCCGTCCAGCCTCACGTTCGCGAACGGTGAGTCGGGCACGATTTCGGTGTCCAGCGACCAACGATCGGTCACCGTCGACCCGGGTGGCGGTCGCGGCACAGCTTCCTTCACGTACACCGTCGTCGATGGCGACGGTGCGGTGTCGAATGCTGCGACGGTGACCGTCATCGGCCCTGCGTCGAATGAGACGCCGACGGTGCGCAAGCAGACGGTCACGGTCGAGGCCGATGAGGTTGTCGCAGTCGTGCTCGATGTCGACGACGCCGATGGCGATGAACTGTCCGTTGTCGAGGTCGACAACGACGACGGGGTGGTCACTGCGGTGGCGGGCACGACTGTCACCGTCGGCGCGGCGCCTCCGGGCACGTTCAAATACCGCTACCGAGTCACCGACGGTTCGCAGGAGTCGGATGTCGCCACCCTCACGGTCGTCGTGACTCCTCCGGCAACCACGACCACCACCAGCACCACGACCACGACGACGGAGCCGCCCGACACGACCACGACGACGGAGCCGCCGGACACGACCACGACGACGGAGCCGCCAGAAACGACGACGACGACGGAGCCGCCGGCTCCGGAACCTGGCTAGGGCAAGTCTCCCGTACTGCTTCCACTAGGGTCACACGGGCGCGCCCACATCGGGCCGATCGCCGACTGCTGGCTCAACCAATGACGGGTGAGCGGGTCGAACGACGGAGTGAACGAAGACTGAGGCGCCACCTGAGGCGCTGCGTACGGGTGCGGTCGTCAGCCATGCTGGACTCGAGCGCACCCAAGCAGGTTGCGGCATCGTCTGCGAGGAGGTCGGGTCGCTCCGGGTCACCGAAGGTGACGGCGCTCGACAGCGTTGCGAGACGTTGCAGCTCTCGTTCGGCACCGGTGGCGAGCAAGACACCCGACATGGCGATGTCGCCGTTGGTCGCCGACGCGCTGATGGCAAGACCGGCATCGACGAGTCGGTCGGTTGCCACGGCCCACGCTCCGGAGATCCGGCCTGGCGGAGCGTCACGCAGCAGAAGTCGGCGGCGGCGGCGCCACTTGATGCCAAGGATCAGGAACGCAGCGGCCAGCACCGGAAGGATCAGGCCAGCCAAGCCGAGGCCGACGCGTTGAGCCCAGATCCGCAGCGTCGACAGCGACGTCGCTCCGTCGTCGTCAGTCGTCTCGTCGTCAGTCGTGGAATCGTTCGAGAGCTCTGGTGGCGGCGCTGTTGGTGGTTGTGCAGCAGTCGGCGTCTGCACCGCAGGGTCTTCCGGAGGAGGCGCCGCATCCGACGCCTCTTCGGGCGGAACCGGATCGAGCGCAACCCACCCGCCACCATTTGCGAGCCGGACCTCGGGCCAGACCCGGGCATCAGCGGACGTGAGGACGAGTGTGCCGCCGACGGGCGCGACCGGTGCCACGAACCCAGTCGCAACCCGCGCATCGACACCGAGCGACCGAGCGAGCAGCACGTACGACGTCGCAAACTGCTCAGCTGTGCCTCGCCGCGTGTCGCGCAGGAATCGCTCGATCAACGTTCGCTGCAACCCACCGCCCGGTGCGTCGGACTCGAGGATCCAGTCGTCGCGCATGGTCGACTCGATACGGCGCAACTGCTCGAGCACGGTGCCGCTGCCGGCGACGGTTGCTGCGTATTCGCTGAGGCTGGTCACCGAGTCGTCGACCTGGCGCGAGGCGATGCCCCCATCCTGGGCGGCGCCGAGGGCGGGCGCGACTTCGGCAGTGATGGCGAGCGGTTCCGCGTCGCGCCGCTCGGCGAGACGCACGACGGTCCGTTCGACATCGGTCTCGACCGACGCCTCGACAATGACCGGGGTGCCCGGCAGCGGGACGAGGGTCAGGTCGTCGTCGAGAAAGGACACAGCCACGTTGATCTGGTCGGCGCTGTCCGGTGCGAGTCGCCGACCGATCGGCCGCAGCGTCAGCGCCGGGGTCCAGCGTTGCCCGTCGTAGTCACCGAGCGCGGCAGTTCGCCACCTGGTCGGGAGCTGGCCTCCATCGGCTGTCGTGATCCGATGGAGGTCGATCACCGGGTCGAGCGCGCGCAACGCCAACGTCGATTCGACCGGGTCGAGGAGTGCTGCGGTCTGCGCCGCTGAATCGTTTCGACGCGGGTCGGCGCGGACTGCGAGTCCCACCGGAAGCGACACAGCGGCTGCAGCAATGCCTGCAACGACGAGGACCGGGACGAGACGTCGCTCGCCGCCCAGCGTCGCCAATCTTTCGGACAGACTCCCGTCTGGCCGGAGTGCAGCGAACAGCGCCCCACAGGTCGCCAGTGGGATGAGCCACCGCAGCCGTTCTCCGAGGGGAGCGGACATCGCGATGACTGCAACGAACGCGAGGATCACTGGCATCCAGGCGGCGAGATGAGTGCGGCGCCGCCCGGCGAGGTCGGTCGCAAGAGCGGTCGACGCTGCGAGCGCAATGGCGATCGTGCCGATGAGGTCGGGTCGATCGGGGCTCGGCCACTCCGTGGTCAGAAGACGCTGAGCGCCGGAGGTGAGGGCATCCAGGGCGTCGCGTCCGCTGCCACCTTCGACCAGGACGACGGCGAACAGGCTGCCGGCGACCCCGGCCAAAGCCGTGGCCAACCGAATCAAGATCGGCAAGGATCGGACGGTGACCGAGATCATCGTCGGCAGGGCCACGGCGATCGCGAGCGACCAGACCCACCGGTCGAACACGCCGCCGGCAGCACCTGCGACCACGGTCATGGCGACGCCGATGATCGCAATACGGAGTCGAAGCAGCGCGGTCACTGGTCCCAGGTCTTCCAGCGTGTGACGAACTCGGCAGCATCGTGTGCAGCGACAGCGATGCCGCTCGTACCGGTGGCACCGTCGCCGACGCGTATGACGAGAGCGCGATCGAGGTCGGCGAACCGGCTCGACGGCCCGTTGGGTCCGGATACCAACACGACCGAGGTGTGGTCGAGTCCTCCGGCGAAGAGGGCCGCGATGCTGAGTGAGTGTTCGCGCTCGGTCTGCTGGACTGGCGTGAGGAAGTCGAGTACTGCACCCTCACTCGACAACGGCCTGGGCAACCCTGGGTTCGCGTCGTCGGTGGTTCGCACGACCACATCGAGACCCGAGTTGATCGCGTGCGATGCAAGTGTCGCAGCAACGTCGACGATCTCTTCGAAGTCGTCCGGCGTACCGACGTGATCGGCGGTGTCGACGACCACGGTGAACTCGGGGCGTCGGATCTCGACGGTCTCGCGCACCATCAACGTACCGGTCCGGGCCGTGGTCGGCCAATGGATCAGTCGCGGATCGTCTCCCGGGATGTACTCGCGCATCGACACGAAGCCGGACATCGGGTCGGTGGACGCGCGTCGCAGCACCGATTCGCTGTCGACGACACGAACGGCGCCCTGTGGGCCGACGAGTCGGTACACCTTGGGGTGCACGGTGACGTGGCCGAGCACCTCGTCGCGACGGCTGCCGACTGCCAGCCAGAACGGGTCGATGCGTTCGATCTCGAAGGGCCCGACCGTGAAGACTCCACGACGACGCGTGGGGATGTTCCCGAAGAAATCCTGGGCGGATTCAGCAGCGACGGGTTCCAACGGGATCCTGCACTCCTGATCATCGCAACGGTCCATGATGGTGGCTCGTCCGGTCCGGAAGTGGCTGGTGTTGCGTACGCGGTAGACGACATTGATCGGATCGCCACGCGGAACGCGGATGGCACCGACACGCCGATCGACCGAAGCGCGCAGTGGCCGCCGAGCCACCCAGATCGCCGCGAGCACTGCTGCAGCCACGCCGATCCCGGCGATGACGAGTTCCTCGTAGCGCCACCACACGCCGAGCCCGATCAGGATCACGGCGGTGACGATGGCGCCGAGCCCCGACCGTGTCAGCACTGCGTCAACATGGGGTCAGCACCGCGTCGGCAAGGGGGTCAGCCCGGGGGTCGGCATGGGGGTCAACACGGGGTCAGGTCCCGGGATTGCGTGGGACCGGCACCTCGTCGATGAGGTCGGCGAGGAGGATGTCCAGCCGGACGCCGCGCAGTTCGGCTTCTGAGCTCAGGGCCATGCGATGTGACAGCACAGGGCCGGCCACCATCTTGACGTCGTCGGGAGTCACGTAGTCACGTTCGTCGGTGGCAGCGAAGGCGCGAGCGACACGAAGCAGGGCGAGGGTGCCGCGTGTCGAGACGCCCAAGCGGAGGTCGGGGTGGCTGCGAGTGGCATTGGCGATCGCCACGATGTACTGGTTGATGCTCGGCGCCACGTTGACCTGATCGATTGCGCCGATGACGCTGTCGAGCTCCGTGGCGTCGGTGACCGAATCGAGTTCGTCGTAGCGACGGCCTCGGTGGTGGTTGTCGAGCAGCGCCGCCTCGGTTGCCGCATCTGCGTATCCGAGACTGAGCCGCATGGTGAACCGGTCGAGCTGGACATCGGGCAGCGGGAACGTACCCTGGAAATCGCGCGGGTTCTGCGTGGCGATGACGAAGAACGGCCTCGGGACCGGGCGACTCAGGCCGTCGGCGGTCACCTGACGTTCTTCCATCACCTCGAGCAGCGCTGCCTGGGTCTTCGGGCTGCCGCGGTTGATTTCGTCGCCGATCAGCACGTTGGTGAAGACCGGGCCCTCACGGAAGGCGAACGAGCTGGACTGCTGGTTGTAGACCATGACGCCGGTGATGTCGGTGGGTAGGAGGTCAGGGGTGAACTGCACTCGCTTCCACGAGCCCGAGATCGAGTTCGCGATCGCCTTCGCCAGGCTGGTCTTTCCGGTGCCGGGCACGTCGTCGAGCAGGAGATGACCTTCGGTGAGCAAGCAGCAGAGCGCAAGCCGGATCTCGTGGCGCTTGCCGCGAACCACGGTGTCGACGTTGTCGATCAGCGCTTCGACGACGGGGGTGATGTTGCTGGGCACGCCTGGAGTGTAGATGTGGGCTGAGCGCTGGCCGGGGAGACTCGTGAACTTGACGAACCCTCGAGAGAACGACCGTCAGTCACTCTGGTGTCACAACGCGCTCACGACCTGCAGCCAAGCAGACCCATCTGCGGCGCGATCAGACGTCGTCGACCCACATCAGCACGTCGCGCCAGTCGATCAGAGCCTGTTCGACCAGACCGCTCACGGCTGCAGTGTCGCGCTTGGCGAGGTCGAGGACAGCCCGAGGCAGCCGGTCACGGTCGCGTTGTCGGGCGTCGGGGAGCCGGTCGAGCTCGGCGATGATGCGGTCGGCGTCGTCGCCGAACTCGCGCCGGGCGCGTTCGATGATCTCGTCGGAGAAGAGGTACCTGGATTGCACGATCGTGTCGTTCTCAGTCCGCTCGATGGGCAACTGCGAGCTCGGCGACGTCTTGCATGATGCCGGCGATCTCGTAGTCCTTCGGCGTGTAGATCCTTGCGATGCCGATGTCGCGCAGGCGTTGCCGGTCATCTTCGGGAATGATGCCGCCGACAACGACAGGCGTGTCGACGCCCATCGTTCTCAGGTGCTCGAGTACGTCTGGGACGAGGTTGAGATGGGAACCGGACAGGATCGAGAGACCGATGACGTCGGGGTCCTCGTCGCGCGCTGATGCCGCAATCTGCTCTGGCGTCAGGCGGATGCCGGAGTACACGACTTCCATTCCGGAATCGCGCGCCGCGACTGCGATCTGCTCGGCACCGTTGGAATGACCATCGAGGCCGGGTTTCGCGACGAGGAACTTCGGGGGACCGCCCGTCATCGACTTCACGAAAGCAACGACCTCGCCGAGCCCGGCAGCCGATCCGGTCGCACCAGCGACGCCGGTTGGCGCCCTGAACTCTCCGTACACCTCGCGCATCAGCGTGCCCCACTCGCCGGTCGTGCCGCCGGCCTTGGCGAGGGCGATCGACGCGGGTATCACGTTCTCGTCGCCCTCGGCGGCCGACCGCAGATCGGTCATGGCGGCGTGGACAGCTGCCTGGTCGCGGCTCGAACGCCACGCCTCGACGTCGGCGACCATTTCGGCTTCGACGGCGTGATCGACCTTCATGATCGCGCCTTCGCCGCCGAGCGGCGAATCGGTCGTCTCGCGGAAGTCGTTCACGCCGACCACCGTCTGCTCGCCGGACTCGATTCGTCGCGTCCGCAACGCCATCGATGAGACGAGCCGTGACTTCAACGTCTCGACTGCTTCGAATGCGCCGCCCATCTCGAGTACCTCGTCGAGCTCGGCTTGGGCCGACGCACGTAGCTCGTCGGTCTTTGCTTCGATCACGGTCGAGCCGTCGAAGATGTCGCCGTACTCGAGGAGGTCGGTCTCGAATGCGAGGACCTGTTGCATGCGCAGTGACCACTGCTGATCCCAGGGGGTCGGCAGGCCAAGTGCTTCGTTCCACGCCGGCAGTTGCACCGAGCGGGCACGGGCCCGCTTGGACAGCGTGACGGCGAGCATCTCGAGCACGATCCGCTGCACGTTGTTCTCCGGTTGGGCCTCGGTCAGGCCGAGCGAATTGACCTGGACGCCGTAGCGGAAGCGCAGTGCCTTGGAGTCGGTGACGCCGTACCGTTCTCGGCCGATCTGCTCCCACATGTCGGTCATCGCACGGAGCTTGCAGACCTCTTCGACGAAACGGATACCGGCGTTGACGAAGAACGAGATCGAGCCGAACACCTGGCTGAACTGTTCGTCGGAGACCTGCCCCGATGCGCGGACGGCGTCGAGGACATCGATGGCCGTGGCCATGGAGTAGGCGATCTCCTGCTTTGGCGTCGCGCCGGCTTCCTGGAGGTGGTACGAGCAGACGTTCATCGGGTTCCACTTGGGTGCGTGCTCTGCACACCAGGCGACCATGTCGACGATCAGTCGACGCGACGGTGCCGGCGGGAAGATGTATGTACCGCGCGACAGGTACTCCTTGACGATGTCGTTCTGCGTGGTGCCGCGCAGTTCGTGCGAAGCCACGCCCTGCTCTTCGGCGTTGGCGACGTACAGCGCAAGCAGCCAGGCCGCAGTTGCGTTGATCGTCATCGAGGTGTTCATCTGCCCGGGCGGTATCTGGTCGAGCAGGATCTTCATGTGGCCGAGGTGGGCGACGGGGACACCGACCTTGCCGACTTCGCCGCGTGACATCGGGTCGTCGGGGTCGTAGCCGGTCTGGGTGGGGAGATCGAAGGCGATCGACAGGCCGGTCTGGCCCTTGGACAGGTTTGTTCGGTACAGCTCGTTCGAGGCTGCTGCGGTCGAGTGGCCCGAATAGGTCCGCATCATCCAGGGCCGGTCGCGTGTCGGTGTCACGGGCGCATCGGTCATCAGCCCAGTGTCGTCGGTCGAGCAGGAAATCCTCAAGTTCCTGCTCAAGTCTTGTTGTGGTGTGCCGAAACAAAGATGTCGATGCGTTGCCTCGTGGCGTGACTCATCGACGCAGTCCGGAGGAAACGAAAACTTCCGGCGCAGCCACAGCACCGAGCCGCTCGTCCTCCCCCCAGAGACGAGTCGCGCCGGGCTGGCGGGTTTCCCCGATGTGGTGGAACCCCGTCGGTCGGATGACGGGTCCGGTCGACGAAGGACGACAGGAGCGGAGTGACCCCGAGTAGTCGGTCGACTCATCGGAATGGTCACTCCGCTTCGTCGGCCCTACGGCAGGTGTTCAGCGGTGGCGTCGGCGAGAAGTTCGACGTACCGACGCCGACTCACTTCGACGCCACCGAGTGATTCGAGGTGCGGCGTGAGCCACTGAGTGTCGAGAAGTCGGGCACCACCGTCGTTGAGCTGGTCGACGAGGTGGACGAGCGCGACCTTGGATGCGTCGCTCGCCGTGTGGAACATGGACTCGCCGGCGAAGAAGCGATTGATGCCGATGCCGTACAACCCGCCGACGAGTTCGTCGTCGAGGTAGGCCTCGACCGAGTGCGCCCATCCGAGGTCCGCCAGACGGACGTATGCGTCGACGAAGTCCTTGGTGATCCATCGTCCGTCTCGGTCGGGGTCGGCGCAGCGTTCCATAACTGCGCGGAACTGGGTGTCGACCCGCACCTCGTACTTGCGGCAACTCGCCCGGAGTGACTTCGACACGACGAGGCCGTCGAGCGGGATGATGCCGCGCGGGTCGGGGGAGTACCAGGCGATCTTGCTGCGTCGCCGCCGAGGATCGACCGGCATCGGGAACAACCCGGCCCGGTACGCCGCGAGCAACGTCCCCGGATCGAGATCGGCGCCGAGTGCGACGACGTCCTGGCCTGGTTCGCATTCGAGCGGATCGGGCAAGACGTACCGACTCTGCGGGGGCTCGCCTGGCTCTCCGAATCCGCCCATCGTCTCCAGCGTCTCAGACTTCTCGCCGCACACAAAGTCCGGCGTGTCGGGTCCGTCGGTCAGCTCATGCCGATGGGGCGGCCGCTCACGGAGATCACGGGGACGCAGAGGTGCCCGGTGATCCGATTCGTCGTGATCATGACGGCCCGACGCCCGTGCGCTCGCCGAGCAGCTCGGTGGGCCAGGGAGTTCCGGCCCATGTGTCGCACGACCAGTTGGCGGCCAGCGCTGCGGTGCGGCGGCGGCAGTCGTCGAGTGCGTCGAGATCGATGCCCTCGTCACAGTGGAACGACTGGCGGAAGGCGAGGCGTTCGACGTCGATCGACAACTGACGCAACTCGACCAGGACGAGCTGGCGGTCACCAGAACGGCTGTCGGGTTCGTACGCCCAGAGGCTGTGCAGGAAGTTGTCGAGATCGAGGAGTTGGGTTCGCAACGATTCCTGGTGTGCTGAGCTCATCGAGGCTGACTGCGTGTCCGGCATTGATGCGGTCCGGGGCGTGAGAGTGTCCATGGCGGTGATCCTCTTTCCTCTGGTGAGCGTGAGATTGTTGAGTGTGAGATGTGTTCGTATGCGCACAACATAACACACCTATTGAAGAAGGTCTATTTGAAGGTGCTCATTGCAGAGTTCCCGACGGCACCGCCGCCGCCAGTGGAAAACCTATGATCGATCCATGACGTTGGTCGAGCCGACACTGCAGCGCCCGTCGTGGACGTTCCTCACGAACCATGCGCACGTGATGGTTGCGCTGAGTCGCAACGCTGACATCCGCCAGCGCGACCTCGCCCACGTCGTCGGCATCACCTCGGGCGCGGTGCAGCGAATCCTCGACGATCTCGTCGACGCCGGATACGTCAAGCGGCAGAAGATCGGACGGCGCAACCGCTACGAAGTCTTGACATCGGAGTCGTTGCGACACCCTCTCGAGGAGGGCCACAACATCGGCGAACTCCTCGACGTGCTGAAGGACTGAGTACCTGCCTCCGGCCCAGCTCAAGCTGATCAGCAGAATCTGATCGGCTGACCCGGGCTAGTAGGAGCGAAAGCCCTGTTTGGTCTTGCGGCCGAGGTGGCCAGCAGCGACCATTCGCCGCAGGAGCGGCACGGCGGCATAGTTGGGGTCGCGAAATTCGGCGTAGAGCGCATCGAGAATCGACAGTGACGTGTCGAGGCCGACGAGATCGAGCAGTGCGAACGGTCCCATCGGGAAGTTGCAGCCACCCGTCATCGCTGTGTCGATGGACTCCATCGAGGCGGTGCCCGCCTCGAGCATCCGGACCGCGTTGTTGAGGTACGGGAACAGCAGCGCGTTGACGATGAACCCGGCTCGATCCTCGACCAGCACGGCGTCCTTGCCGCATGCCGTCGCAAATGCTGTCGCTGCCGCGATCGTGTCGTCGCTGGCGGTCAGCGGATGGATGATCTCGACCAGCGACATGGCAGGTGCTGGGTTGAAGAAGTGGATGCCGCACACCTTGTCCGGACGCTGCGTCATCATCGCAAGTTCGACGACGGGCAGCGTCGAGGTGTTGGTGGCCAAGATGCCCTCGGGTTTTACGATCTGTTCGAGTTCGCCGAACAGCGCACGTTTCACTTCGAGGTCTTCCACGACGCTCTCGATCACGAGGTCGCAATCGGCGAGTTGGCCGAGGTGGTCGGTCACCGAGATACGTCCGAGAATCGTCTGCCGCTCGTCTTCGGTCATGCGCTCTTTGGCAACATGGCGAGCCAGACCTTTGCCGACCTTGTCGAGCACGGCGTCCGCGCCCGCCTGAGTTCGTGAGCGCACCACGACATCGAGCCCGGCACGGGCAACGACCTCTGCCAGGCCGGACCCCATGATCCCGGATCCGAGGACGCCAACTTTCTTGATCTCCGTCATGGAACCAGACTAGTTACCCGCTGGTAACCGAGAACAATCTGCGTCGTTCCGGGCCAGCCAGCCAGCCGGTCAGCCAGCCGGTCAGCCATCCAGCCAGTCAGTCAGTCAGCGAGCCGGTCGAGGATCTCGCCGATGCTGTGGTGCGTTTCGAGCGGATGTCGGAGCGGCTGTTCGCTGATGATGTGGTAACGGTTGCGGCGTCCGATTCGGTCGCGTTGCAGATAGCCGGCCTGCTCGAGGTCATCGATGATGCGCAACACGGCGCCAGGCGTGATGCCGATGGCGTAGGAGAGGTCGCGTTGGCGCAGTTCGGGATCGCGGCTGAGCGCCACCATCACGTGAGCATGGTTCGTCAGGAAGGTCCACGAAGGGCGCTCAACCCGCGGCTCGGTCAGCGTCACCCGTGGATCGTCAGCATCTGGCTGCACGGACTGCGGCGCAGGCCGGTCAGCGGAGGCCGAGTCGACGCTCACGTGGTGTCTGCCTCTCCGGTGCCTGTGGCCTGCCCGTGGGGACCGTCATGAGCGTGGCCGTCAGCACCGGCAGCGGCGCTGTTGCTGTCCGTCGTCCGGTGGACGGCGCGAAAGAGGAGGTGTGTCGACGACGGCATGGTGATCGCCAGTGCGATCGAAGCGATCGCAAGCTGGACGCCGGCAGCGACACCGAGTTCGAAGCCGACACCAGTGGCGATGAGGAAGAAGGAGATGGGGCTCGCTTTGCCGGCGGAGTGGAATCGGGCGTACGGCGTCGAGAAGCGGAGGAGGCCGAGGCTCGCGATCAGCGCAAGGACTGCACCACTGAGCATGAGTGTCGAGGCGATCGGGTTCATGACTGATGGGTGCTCTCGATGTATCGCGTGAGGGCGACGGTCGCTGCGAATGCGACGATTGCGATCGCCACGAGGATCCCGAGCGGCAATGCGGTGTCCTCGCGCACAGCGTTGACGGCGATGGCGGACATGAGTGTGACGAGCACGACATCGAGGGCGATGACCCGATCAGCGAGTGTCGGCCCGATCAGCAGCCGGATCAGCGCGAGTGCCGAAGCAACGACGAGGAGGCCGAGGGTCAAGGTGATGATCATGATCCGGTTCGGTTCGATTCGGGGTCGGGTTGGGGGCTGGGTTGGGGGCTGGGTTCGGGGTCGGATGTGGGGAGTGCCTGTTCGGCGACGCGGACGAGTCGGTCCACGTGCTGCCTGACTTCGGGTGCACTGTCGGCGTGGAGGAGGTGCAGCAGCAGCGTTCCTGACTCGGCGTCGGCGTCGACGACGGCGGTTCCGGGCGTCAGCGTGACGGTCACGACGAGCAGGAAGAGGTGTTTGATTCCTGTGGGGCCGACGTCGACCTCGATGGTGCATTCGTCGGTGTAGTCGGTCGGGGTGAGCACCTCGTGGATGACGGTCAGCGTCGACTTGACGAGATCGACCAACACGATCCCGATGCAGCGACCGAGAGCGACGAAATGGATGGGACGATCCAGCGTCGTCATCACCGTCGGAGTGGTCGCTGCGAAAGCGAGGACGAGGCCGCTGATGACGTTGGCAAGCGATATCTCGCGCCAGAGTCCGCACCATGCAGCCGCCAACACGACAACGAGCGCGACACGACGGATCGTGATCTGCGGTCGCTTCGGTCGACGACTCATCGGAGCACCTGGTCGATGTAGATGCGGGGGTCGAGGAGGTCAGCAGCAATCAGCTGGCTCCATTCCCACAGGGGCCCGGCAACGGCGGCAATGAAGAGCGTTCCCGCAACGGTTCCGGCCGTGGCGGCATACATGAGTCGAGTCCCACCGACCGAGGTGCGGTTGGGGCCGTGGGGCCGAGTCGGAGTGCGCCAGAACGCACCGATCCAGATCTTGGCCATCGACAGCATCGTCACCAGACCGACGGCGAGGGCGACCGCCACGATGAAGTACTCGCTGTCGGACAGTCCGGCGTTGATCAGTGCGAGTTTGGCGACGAAGCCGGAGAACGGTGGGATTCCCGCCAGGCTCAGTGCGGGCACGGCGAACAGCAGGGCGAGGAATGGCTTGCGGCTGGCGAGGCCACCGATCCGGTCGAGGGCGGAAGTGTTCTGGTCGTGTTCGATCAGCCCGCCGACGAGGAAGAGCACGGTCTTGACCGGGATCTGATGGATGAGGAAGAACACCGCGCCCGCGATGCCTGCGATGTCGAACAACCCGAGGCCCATCAGCATGTAACCGATCTGGCTGACCACGTGGAACGACAAGATGCGTTTGACGTCGTTCTGCGCAAGGGCTCCGCCGACACCGACGACCATCGTGAAGCCGGCTGCGATGAGAATGATCCCGCCGAGGTCGTCCATGCCCA
>Ga0115031_1000740_pt1 | contig 23655 bp, 21 predicted proteins | sample Maine_Asex4_meta_FD_87301 | JGI IMG/M metagenome (GOLD analysis project Ga0115031, IMG submission 87301) | Marine algal microbial communities from Maine, USA - Maine_Asex4_metaG | ecosystem: Host-associated > Algae > Red algae > Unclassified | place: Maine, USA | collected 2015-01-05
TCCACCTCGGTGCTGATCGCCGTGACCTTGTCCATTCTCGTCAGCATGGGGTTCTATAAAGCGCGGGGCATCTTCGGCATTCGGGAGAGCGTCGACCTGGTGCTGAAGGGCATCGCCGGGCTCATCCCCCTGGCCCTGCTGATGCTGCTCGCCTTCGCCATCGGCTCACTCTGCAAGCAGCTGGAGACGGGTATCTACGTGGCGGACGTGGCGCGCGGCTACCTCTCCCCCGCCCTGGTACCCTTCCTCGTGTTCGTGGTGACCTGCTTCATCGCCTTCAGCACCGGGTCGAGCTGGGGCACCTTCGCCATCATGATCCCCATCGCCGTACCCATGGCCCAGCAGATGGACGCCAACGTGCTGATGGCGATCGCCGCGACCCTCGGCGGCGGCGTTTTCGGGGACCACTGCTCCCCGATCAGCGATACCACCATCCTCTCCAGCATGGCTTCGGCGACGGACCATGTAGACCACGTGAAGACGCAACTGCCGTATGCGGGGGTGGCGGGAGGATTGGCGGGGGTGATTTATTTGGTGCTGGGGTTGGTGTAGAGACCCCGACTAATTCTATGCAGAATTGGTAGTTTGGGCTATGTAATTTTGGTAGTCATGTAGGAAACCACGATGTAGCACCTTGTAAATTAAGACAACGAGAGCTAGTTTTACAAGGTTAGCCCGCTTCCTCAGTTCTGCCCAACTACTGCACAAAGGAGGAAAAAATGGCCAACACCTTGCAAATTGAGAAAATTTTTCCCGATTTTCAAGGTATTGAGCTAATTTGTGGCATTTAGTCGCCGCACCTTGTTAAATCGGTGTAGGCTTCAGTCCAAGAAACGCCGCAAATATGTCCAGTTCCATCTACCTTCCCAGAAAAATAGAGAAAGAGGTTCTTATATCCGCTGAATACTCGCCGGCAGTAGTGATCGTCGGGCCGAGGCAAATAGGCAAAACCAGTTTGACTAACGCCATCAGGAATCAGATTCAAAAGCCCTCCCTCTATTTGGATTTGGAGCGAAAAGATGATCTCATGAGACTTGACAACTTGGAAAGGCTTGCGGAGGATCATCTCGACCATCTGATCATTTTGGATGAGATTCAAAGAAGTCCGGAGCTTTTTGTAGAGCTGCGATCTGTTATTGATAGAAACCGTTTTCCCGGTAGGTTCATCCTACTAGGGTCCGCTTCTCCTGAATTGATTAGGGACACATCAGAAACCCTCGCCGGCCGAATCGCCATAATAGAACTAAGCGGCCTCCAGTACTCCGAGGTTAAAAGTTATGCTAACTACCGAACGCACTGGTTTAGAGGTGGGTTTCCAGAGTCAGTTTTAGCCAAGAGTACCGATATTAGCAACCGGTGGCGTCAAAATTTCATCCGTACCTATATTGAACGCGACCTCCCCCTATTAGGACTCAAAGGAGATGCGATCAAAATTAGTCGACTATGGACAATGCTTGCTCATCTCACCTCTCAGACCGTTAATAAATCAAAACTCGCCAATTCGCTTTCGATGAATACCAAATTAGTCAGCAGTTATATTGATTTTATGGAGCAGGCCTATTTGATTCGCCAACTCCCACCGTATTTTGCTAACGTAGGTAAACGACTAGTCAAGTCTCCCAAAGTGTACATCCGGGATACTGGTATTTTGCACGAACTGTTAGGAATTCAAACCCAAGTCGACTTAATGGGGAACCCAATTATAGGTGCTAGTTGGGAGAATTACATAATTGAACAACTTTTCTCTATAAAGCCTCGCTGGGCTGAATTATACTTCTACCGAACGCAGGCCGGAGCAGAACTCGATGTAGTTATTACTCGGGGAGGTATTGCAAAGCGCTCCGTAGAGATCAAATACGCTGTATCTCCCAGTCTATCAAAAGGATTCTACACTGCCAACGAAGATCTTGGCATAGAAAAAAAGTTCGTCGTTGCTCCTGTAGATGAGTCATTCACGATGAAGAACGACGTAAAAGTAGTTGGGCCGGAACGCCTCGCCGAAATCTTCGAGTGAACCTAGCGATTAAACAATCTATACACCCGCCGCAACACCTTAGGTACCACCCCATCTCCCGTCAGCAACTCCGTCGCCCCTTTCCGCGCGCCCTTCTGCACGATCCGACTACCGACGGGATAAGCGTAGATCTTGTTGGTCAGCGCGGAGTACTTCTTTCCCTCCGTTTGCAGGTAGTGCAACTCCTGGATCATCTCCCCGGCCGCGGGCGCGGCCATGCAACCGCCGAGGACCTTGCCGCCGCCCCACCAGCCCTTGCTCAGGTAGACGGTCAGGTGACCGTAGCGATAATCCGCCGAGACGGCGCGGTCGTCGATGTCCATCGGCAGCTCGCGGGTTTCGTAGTCGATGCCCTTTTCTTTCAACCGCGCCGGCGTCATGCCGAAGTTGGCGATCTCCGGGTCGGTGAAGGTGACCCAGCTGAACTTATCCAGGTTGTGCTTCTGCTTAAGCGGGCTCAGCAGGTTGTTCCACAGCTGGGTGTTGTGGAACTCCGCGCCGTGGCTGAATTGCTCTTCGCCGAACGCGTCACCGATGGCGAAGACCTTCGGGTTGGTGGTGCGGTAGCGATCATCGGTAACGATCTTTCCTTTCTTAACCTCGATCCCCGCTTTGTCCAGACCAAGGCCGTCGGTGGTGACCGAGCGGCCGATGGCGACCAGGAGGTGGGTAAAAGCCAATTCACCCTTTGCTCTTTCCGATGCGCCCGCGTCCCCGCCCGCCTTCAACTTTGCCGTCGTGGCGTCCGTAAACACAGCGACCTCGGTGTTGAAGCGGATGTTGACACCGTCGTGCCGCAGCCGCTCGGTCAGGATGTCGGCCATCTTTTCCGGGTCGTTTTCCAGGATGCGCCCGCCGCGCACCAGCAGCGTCACCTGGCTGCCGAGGCGCACGAAAGCCTGCGCCAACTCACAGCTGATCGGCCCGCCACCGATGACGAGCAGGTGGTCGGGCAGTTCTTCCAGCTCCCAAAAGACGGACTCGTTCGTCCACTGCTTCACCCCGTCGATGCCCGGCAGATCGAGCGTGCGCGGCAGGGAGCCGGTCGCCAGCACGATCTTCGGCGCGCTGATACGCCGGCCGTTCACCTCCATCTCTTGCTTGCCGGTAAAGGCCGCCGTACCGATGATGCAGTCCGTGCCGTATTCCTCCCGAAAATGCTCGGGGGTCTCGTGCGGCCGAATCACGTTTTGCCGTTCGTGCACGTACGCCATCACCTTCTTGAAATCCGCCCTACCGCTTGTTTCCAGGCCGAAATCCGTCGCCGCCTTGCCGCCCGCGAAGTGGCTCGCCACGTGCAGCAAAGCCTTGCTCGGAATGCAGCCGGAGTTCAGGCAGTCGCCGCCGAAGTTCTTCTCCTTCTTGTCGATCAGGGCTACATTGAGGCCGATGGAGGAACCGAAACCGGCGCAGCCGAGGCCGCCGGCACCGGCACCGATGACGATGAGGTCGTGGGTGTATGACATTTAAAATTTTTGATGGGAAATTAGTGGTTGAGTTCTTCGGTGCTACTCCGTGGTCAAAATTGAAAATTTCCCAACCGATGAATATCGGTTGGTACTGCTTCCGCACACCTGACACGCTTCTTCCGTGTGGAATGTTCGGTTTTCCAACGTGCGGCAGCAAGGTGTGACGGCAAATTTTTAATGTTGAATATTAAATTGAACATTTAAAATTAGAACCGCCAGATCGCCTGCGTCCCGAATTCCGTCCGTCTTGGCCCGCCGGTCGCCTCCAGCCCCGTCCCCACTTCGGTACCGTCGGTGAAGAACGTCTGCGCGATCCGCCCTTCCAGCGTAAGGCCGCGGATGCCTTTGTAGCGTACCAGAAAGAACGTCCGCGTGCCCCGGTTGAAATAGGGCACCACGCGGGCGTTGTACAGCAGCCCGTTCTCGTACTGGTAGAAGCGAACGTCGTAATCGTCGGTATTGAAAAAGGCCATGCGCGCGCTGAAGCTCAGCGGACCGCGCGGGCGGTAATGCAGATCCTGGTACACCATCACGCCGTTCTTACGGCCGTTCAGCGCATCCTCGGTGAAACCGGCGTCGAGGCGGCTTCGCCATTCCAGGAAAGCGTTGATCTTGTACCCAAAGTGCAGCCGCGCCTGGAAACGGGTGCGCGGGATGACGGGGTCGAGATTGGAAAATTCCCGCTCGTCGCCGTCGGTACCGAAGCCCTTGGTTTCGGAGCGGACTTCCAGGTAAGTATCCAGTTTACGCTTTTGCCAGTAGGTCAGCCGCAGGCGGTATTCGTGGCCCTGGCTCGGCTGGTCGACGTTGAAGCGGAGGTAGGGAAAGCGGAAGATGTCGTAGTAAGCGTTAATGCGCCAGGCTTTCGCCGGGCGTACTTCGAGGCCGAAGTAGACGCCCTTCTCGTTGCGCGCCCCCGTCGTCTCGCCGAAGGGGCGGGCGTTCAGCGCCTGGTAGTCGATGCCGTAGTTGCGGTACACCATCGACACGTCGACGAAGCGGTCGAGGCCCAGCATCAGACCGTGGATTTGCGATACGCCGATTTTCCGGCTCTGCCCTTCCGATCCGTTCCGCGAACCCGCAACCTCTCCGAAGAAGGTGAAGTTCTTATAGCGGTAGCGGTAGTCGACGCTCGCGTTGAGCAGGCGGTCGCCGGAAAAGAAGAAGCGGTTGTAGGGCTGGGGCGTGCGCAGCACCTCGTTGTCGAAGTAAGTGCCGAGCACGTTCAGACCAACCTTCAGCCGCTGGCTGGCCCGGTAGCGCAGGCTGCCGCCGTAGTTGTACTGGTTAAGCACGTTGCGGTCGATCACCTCGCTCGGCGTTCGGTTGAAGCCGCTGAGGTTAAGCGAGCTGACGTTTTGCAACAGTATCTCCTGTTCCACGGTATCGATGGTCAGCACGGTGCCGATGCGGTTGCCGTTGATGCCCTTCCGGCTGCCGAACAGGGTCAGCTCCAGCTTGTCGCCCAACGCCAGCGTCGTACCCGCGCCGCGCATGAAGCTGATTTCGTTGACGCTGGTATAGGGTCGCAGCGTTTCGCCGCCGCGCGCTACGTTCGTCGCCTGGCTGGTTTTGCCGAAACCGAAGCCCGTGTACAGGATCAGCCCCTGACCGAAACTGGCCGAGAAGTCACCGATCGCCACGGCCTTGACCGTTCGGTTGACGCCGCGCAGGTAAAAGTGCGCGCTGTAAAAATCGAAGCCGCGCTTCTTGTTGTTTTCGGCGAAAAAAGCCTCGCCAGGGTCCTTTTCGGCGGTGATACCGAAGCTCATTTTGTTACTGTACCGCTGGCGAAAGCGGGTGTACAGCCGGTCGGGACTACCGAGGTAGTAATTAGTGCCGTCTTCGGGGCCGAGCTGGTAGCCGCGCGCTTTTTCCAGCCGCCGTTGCCAGCGCACATAGAGCTCGCGGTCGCCCTCGGTGATCATCCGCGTGATCGGGATCTTGATGTCGTCGAGGTCACCGCCCACGCGGATGAAGGGGACCAGGCGGCGCACCGATTCGAGGTCCATGCCGGGGATCACCTGCAGTTCGTAGACGCTGAACAGACCGCCCATCCGGTCGCGGTATTCGAGCAGTTGCCCGATCTGGACGGCGGAAAGCAGGAAGGTCTCGGCCAGCTCCTCGTAGGTTGCTTTATTGAGGTTGAGCGGGCGGCGGCGGTAGGCATCGAGCAGGTCGAAGGCGCCGTTGAAGGTGAACTCGTCCGTCTCGTCTTCCGAGTTGGCGAGTACGTCTTCGATGATCTGGCGCTGCAGCTCGTCGTCTTCGCCGATGCCGGGGGGGAGGGTGTCTTTTTGGGCGGTCGCGGCGAGGCTAAGCAGAAACAATGCAAAGAAGCAATAAGGGCGTAAAAGCGGCATCCCGTAAAGGTAACCACTCTGGTATTATCGACCTTCAGGTCGATAGCATAATTACCTTTAGATCGATAGCATAATCACCTTCAGGTAAAGGCACAATCAACTGCTAAGAATCAAGCACCCGCCCACAAACAAATTTGCATAAAACAGAAAGTAAAACTACATTTACCGCGCAAAAGAATAGAACGCCTTTGGTTCCCTCTCCCTCGCAATAACCATTACCATGGCTTATCGCAGGCTTAAACTCCCCCACCTTCACCCCGTAGGTGCCACCTTTTCCCTCCTTCTCTTGCTCAAAGATGCCGTACCCAAGCCGTTACTGCGTAAAATGTGCGAAGAGCGACGCCAAAAGCTGCATGCCATCAGGAGCGGGCGCCTTCCCGGCTGGCGACAAGTGCTCACCGCCACTCAAATCGAATTAGACCGTCGTTTCGACGATCTCCTAAGACGCCACGCCAATCAAAGCCACGCCTTGAGCGACCCGTTGGCGGCGAAAATTATGGTCGGCCGGCTCCAGGAATTCCACGGCGTTCACTACGACCTTTGCGCCTACTCCGTAATGTCGAACCACGTACACGCGGAACTGGATATGAGCGTCCAGCTTTCGGCCGACTGGCAAGTAGGTCAGACACCGGCTTCTTACTTCCCCTTTCACAAAGTCATCAATATGATCAAGGGAGGAAGTTCCCGCTACATTAACCAGGCACTCGGTACAACGGGCACTCCATTGTGGGCGATCCGGTACCGTGATCGGTTCATTCGCGGAGAACGGCACCTGGCTAATGCCTGCCGTTACACCAGGAATAATGCCGTAGCCGCCAAACTGGTGGAAAGGTGGGAAGACCATCCTTTTAGTGGCGGCATGACTGAAGCGGAATTGGCGGAGCGGCAACAGCGGAGGGTGTACCCCGACGAGGGGCTTTGGATGGAGCGACTGCGCGAATTTGACGCGCGGCGCGGGTAGGATCGACCTTCAGGTCGACGTTACGAACTGTTCTTCTGGTGGGTGGTCGACCTGAAGGTCGACGCAACGAGCGGTCGATCTAAAGGTCAACGCAACGAGCGAACGAGCGGTCGATCTAAAGGTCAACGCAACGAGCGAACGAGCGGTCGATCTGAAGGTCAACGCAACGAGCGAACGAGCGGTCGACCTGAAGTGGACCTCCCCATTAAAACGGAGAGTTACTTCGGGTCAGACTAGCAATTAGATTCAGTCATTGCCTTAAAGGCTTGATTCGGTGACATACCACCCAAGGTTGTATGTATTCTCTTCGTGTTATACCAGCCGTCAATGAAGTCAAAGGTAACGGTAAAAGCTTCGGCTCTGCATCTAAACTGACGTCGGTAATAACATTCGCTCTTAAGCGTCTTGAAGAACGACTCTGATACGGCGTTATCCCAGCAGTTGCCCTTGCGAGACATACTGGGGATACAATCATTTACTGCAAGCAGTTGCTGGAATTTATGGCAGGCGTATTGCGAGCCACGATCGGAGTGGAAGATGAGTCCTTCCTTCGGCTTTCGGTTCTGTATTGCCTTTTTGAAGGCGCGTATGGTTGTGTCTTCAGCCGTCATATTGTCGCTGATCACCCAGCTAACTACGGCCCTATCGGCAAGATCAATGATGGCCGTCAGGTAATTCCAGCGGTTGTTCACTCTAAAATAGGTAATGTCACTTACCCATTTCTCTGCTGGCTGATCGGCGGTAAACTCTCTATTCAACAAGTTTTCAGCGATGGCAAAATCATGGTCCGAATCGGTAGTAGTAACAAAGCGTTTTTTGGCTTTCACGCTGATTCCCAGTGCTTTCATTCGCCTGGCAACAGTTGATTTTGGCACGTCCAAGTCTTCTGCTATCCGTGGGCTACCATAAGTCTCACGGCTGTCCTCGAAGGATTTCTTTATTCTCTCGTTCAATTCGTCAGCAGACTCATTCTCAGGCTCTGAGCGCTGACGCCAGGAGTAGAATCCACTAGAACTCACTTCCATTACTCTGCACATCATCTCAACGGGAAATTCATGGGTGTGAGCCATTATGAATTTGTAAATTTTCCGTCGCCCTTGGAGAAGATGCCGATAGCCTTTTTTAAGATATCACGTTCTAGGCGAGCTTCACGAAGCTGTTTCTTTAGCTGATGAACTTCTTTCTCGGTCTCGGACATTTTCTTTACTCCTTGGCCTTCGGGCCGTTGGCCATGTTCCAAAAAGTACTGACTACGCCAGCGAGTTAATGTGCTGACCGCTATTTCGAAGCGATCAGCCAAATCCCTAATTTTGGTCTCGGGGTCAAGACTAAGCTTTACGATTTCAAGCCTCTCGGCCTTCGTGAATTTTTTTCTCGGTTTAGACATTGTCTTTGAGTTGAATGGTTTACAAGGTAGTAACCTAATCGACTCGAAGTGACTCTCCGTTTTGGTGGGGAGCTCCAAAGGTTGACGCAACGAGCGAACGAGCGGTCGATCTGAAGGTCGACGCAGCGAGCGAACGAGCGGTCGACCTGAAGGTTGACGCAACGAGCGGTGCTAAAAATTAGAAATAGCACCAATGTTTTCTCTCACCCCCGCCAGCAACTTCACCCGCGCCTCCACGCTCGCCCAACCCATATGCGGCGTCAGCAGCAACCGGTGCGGCTCGTTGACGCTCAGGTAGGGGTGATCGGCCGGAATGGGCTCGCTGGTAAAGACGTCGGAGGCCGCGCCGGCGATCTCGCCCGCGTTGATCGCCTCGACCAGGGCCTGCTCATTGACGATGCCGCCGCGGGCGACGTTAACCAGGTAGGCGGAGGTTTTCATGGCCGTCAGTTCCGGCGCGCCGATCAGGTCCCGCGTACGGTCGTTGAGCGGGCAGTGGATGGAAATGACCTCGCAGCTCGCCAGCATTTCGGCCAGCGGAACGTGGGCGTATTGCTTATTGTCGGTATGCCGCCCGGAGGTGGAGTGGTAAACGACTTCCGCGCCGAAGGCCGACGCCAGCTCCGCCACCCGCTTACCGATGGTGCCCAGGCCGATGATGCCGTAGCGCGCGCCGCTCAGCTCGTAAAACGGCCGGCGCCAGTACGCAAAGGCCGGGTGTTTAGTGTACGTTCCGCCGTAAACCGCCGCGTTGAGGTGGATCAGGTCCATCGCCAGCGTGAAGAGGGAAATGATCGTGAGTTGGGCGACCGATTCGGTGCTGTACCCGCTGACGTTGCGCACCTCGATGCCCAAACGGGCGGCCGCATCAAGGTCAACGTTGTTCATGCCCGTTGCGGAGATGCAAATCAGCTTAAGGTCGGGCAACTGCTCCAGCTCCGCCGCGCCGAGGAAGACCTTATTGGTGATCGCCACCGTCGCGTCCCGCAGTCGCTCAACGACCTGACCGGGCTCGGTGGTTTCATAACCGACGTACTCGCCGAGATCGTTGAATCTGGCGAGCTCTTCGGGGAGATCGGCGAGGGTGAGGGTATCGAGGAAAATGATGCGCATGGCTGTTGGTGGGTGGTGGGTGGTGGGTGGTGGGTGGCGAAGATATGGATTGGGTTTGAAGCTTACCCTGGTTTGTTCGTTTCTCAGGAGCAAAAGCGTTTCATTTCCCGAACGCAAGCAACAGCATGACAAAAGGGGTGAGGAAGTCCGTTCCGAATGTCGGATGGGGAAACGAGACAGCCCGTCTTACGTTCGGAAGGGAGGTTCTCACCCGTCTCACCGACTTGATGATATTCGACACGGCTTGATTTCTCGAAAGTCGGTTCGCACCCGGCGTTTACCACAAAAAACCACCATCACCACTAAACATCCACCCCGCCCCACCGGCTTTAGTGGTTAGCGCGCCCGCGGGTACCAGGACAACGACCTTGAAAACCGTTTCTTTGCACCCGCGTTCACCGCCCAAACCAGCCTTAAAGTGCCCAGTCATATGTCAAACCGCCTTTCCGTTGCCGCTCGCCTGTTCTTTGCCCTGCTGTGCTGCGCCGGCGGACTATCCGCTCAGGAAGCCGTCATTTCCGGCCACATCACCAACGCGGAAGGCGATACGCTGACCGGGGCCACGATACGCGTTGTCGGCTCGGTGATCGGGACGACGACGAACCTGGACGGGCACTACGAACTGGAACTGCCCCCGGGCAACATCCGCATGTTGTACAGCTACGTGGGCTACGAGAACTTCGATACGATCTTCACCGTCGGCGTGGCCGAGCGGGAGATTAATGTCGACGTTGTCATGTCGGAAGCCTTCCTGGAAACCGGCGAAATCATTATCTACGGCCGCCGCTCCGCCGGTCAGGCCGAGGCCCTGCGCAACCAAAAAGTGGGGCAGGTGGCCCAGACCATCATCCACTCCGAAACCTTTAACAAATACCCCGACGTGACGATCGCCGAGACGACGGCGCGCATGCCCGGCGTGTCGATCATCCGCAGCGTGACGGACGGCGAGATCATCTCATTGCGCGGCCTGCCCGAGCAGTACACCGCCGTGTCGCTCAACGGCCAGCGGCTGCCCAGCATCCAGCCGGAAGTGGACCAAAGCGGCCGCCTGGACATCATCCAGAGTAACCTGGTGGACGAGGTGCGCGTGATCAAAGCCCGCAGCGCGGACATGGACGGCGACGCGATCGCCGGCAGCGTCGATTTTCGCATCCGCCACCCCGAAGATAAATTCGAGTTCCTGCTGCAAGCCGGTCAGGGCCAAAACTTCGGTTTCGACGAAAACCCGGACCAGAACACCGGCATCACCCAGCTGGCCGGTACGATCAACTCCGAGCTGGCCGACGAGAAGGTCTACGCCCTCGCCTCGGCCAGCTATCTGAGCCAGGGGCGCGGCACCCGCACGGAACTCTACGATTATAATAACGCGGCCGGGCCGACCAATACCGTACAGGCCGCTTACCCTTTCGATACCGACCGGCAAACGCAGCGCTTCGGCTTCGTCGGTGCCATCGAGCTGCGCCCCAGCATCTACAACCGGATGCGCCTGAGTTACAACCGCAGTCAGGTGAAGGAGGAGGTAGCGCAACGACAGCTCTTGGCCGGCACGGCGGTCGATGACCAGGTCCGGCGACTTTCCAGCGGTTGGGAAAACCAGCGCACGCTGAGCATCGTGACGCTGGAAGTGGAGAACAACTTCCCCAAAACACGGCTCGATTACCAACTCAGCTTCAGCCAGAATGCGGAAGAGCTGAACGACCGGCTACGGTCCATTCATGTTGCCGACGACCTCGACCCGGGCGGCGATCAACTGACCGACCTAACGCCGAACAGTGCCGTAGCTACCGGCCCGCTGGGGTTTTCCGCCACCCTGCGCGACCGTGCTTTACTGGAAGAAACCGTCGCCATCGGCAGCATGAACATCACGCGCTACCTGAACAGGCAGCGGACGAGCTTGCTGAAGGTCGGCGGTCGTTACCGCAGTAAAGACCGGGAATACGGGGCGGGCTTCAGCCGCCTCGGGCAAGCCGGTTCGCCGGCGCAAATCGAGCCGGGGACGTTCGCCGGCATCCCTACCATCATCCCCATCGAGGAAGACAGCCTGATGGACCTGCCCCAACTATACGACGCCAAGCAGCGCATCGCCGCCGCCTATGCGATGTACGCCGCCAATTTCAGCGCCAAGCTGTCCATGACCCTCGGCGCCCGCTACGAATATCTGAGGGTAGAAGCCCGCGACGCCGCCGATACCCTTTCGTTCGACAACAGCAACCTGCTGCCCAGTCTGAACCTGACCTACCGGATGACGCGCGATCAACAGATCCGCTTCAGCTACTACCAGGCGGTGGGTCGCCCGTCTTACGCCACCTACCGGCCGGAGAGCAGCGGCGTGATCCAGCTCATCAACATCGACCAATTCTCGCGCCCGACGCCCGACATCGAGCAGAGTAATAGTAACAACATCGACCTGGCCTTCGAGCGGTACGGCAAGCGGGACGGCATGTTCTCCATCGGCGTCTACGCCAAATTCCTGAACAACCCGACGGTGCTGACGCAGACCACCGATTATTTAACATCCTCTCCTTCCGCGCCGGAGAATCTGGGGCGGCCGACCTTCGTCAACCAGGTGATCAACGCGAACGACGCGAGCGTACTCGGCTTCGAGTTGGGCTTTTACCAGAGCCTCGGCTTTCTGCAAGAGCGGCTGCGGTACATCAACGTCAACGGCACGTACAACTTCAACGCCTATAACGTGGACAACCCCGCCGGAATCGACGACGATCTGCCGCTGGCCCAGGCCCCGCGCCAATCCGCTAACCTCAGTTTCGTGTACAGCAACCCGAACACGCGGCTTAACCTCGTGGCCGCCGCCAACTTCCGCGACCGCGTCTTCGACCGGCTGCTGGACGAGCGCGCCCTCTACCGCAACCGCCTGCTCACCGTTGACCTCTCGGCCGACTACGAGGTGATCAAAGACATTTCCGTTTACCTGCGCGCCAATAACCTGACGAATGCCGCCTTTGAAGAATGGTTCGGGAAGCCGAACGGGGATGACTCCTTATTGCGGAGTTCGGCGAAGTACGGACGTTGGGGGGTTGTGGGGGTAAGGTACCGGCCGGGGTAGTCAGTATCCATTAGTCAGGAGTAGGATCGCGCTTATGACTCCTGCTTTGAAAGACTTCTGACTAAGCCCTATATTAGCGGTTCCCCTCGATCCCGAAAGAGACATTAAACTATCCGTCTCAACCACCGTCCCATGATCATCCTTTCGTCCTTGGTGTGTGCCGCTTTCTTCGTCGTTGCGTTATGGCGGACGCGCGCGGTAAATTTACGATCTAAACGGCGGCAGCGGGTACTCGCCTGGCCGCGCGCCGTAGCCTACTTTGATGAGGGTACCGTTCCGAAACTGATCAAAAAGCAGGAAGGCTTAGGGATTTTCAGCTATCTGGCGCACCACCTCCAGTTTGATGCTCCCTTTCGCTACCGGGTGAGGGGAACGGAGTACGCTGCCTATCGGCTGTGCCCGCGCAAGAACATGAACTTTGGGGAGACGAACGATAATTTGACGAGATGCCTGAACAGTAGCGAACGCTGGAAAATTTGGTACAACCCTGAAGACCCGCAGGAAGCGTACCTGAGTCCGGGCGTTCCGGGACAGCAGCTGGGTGATTATGTGTTCGCTTTATTTTTCCTCTTCATTGCGCCCGCCGTCATGTTGTATAACTGGTACGGCTGGCTGACGCACAATTCCTGAATCCATGCGTAATTTTATCCTTCGCGCCATCGGTATTTTGTTCTCCTCCCCTTTTTTCTTGTTTGGCATGCTTATAATGATCGACGGATTACGAAACCCCCTGAACTTGGAAGGCACCTCGGGAATTGGCATTTATGGAAAAGCTGGTTTTGGTTTCTTTTTCGCAACCGTCGGACTCATGGGTCTTCTGATCTCCGTGCGCCGCTTCTATAAAATATCAGATTACCTGGAGCCGGCTTAGCGCGTGCTACAGCAGCCTCGGATACCCGGGTAAAGATTCCGTGGCAGGTCTTCATCGAAGTGACCGGCTGTACTATATCTTGACGGCCTAATCCGATCATGATGCGCTTATTCCTTTACCTCCTGCTCCCCACCCTCCTTTTTGCCTGCGGAGACGGTACTCCGCCCCCACCGCCCGCCATGGCACCGCTGAGTGACTTGCCGATCATTCCCCTGCCGGTGGAAATGAGCAGCACGGAAGGCTACTTCTGGACGGACGGAAAGACCGACTACGATAATTCGGGCGCGGACGCGGGTGCCGTGGAAGTTTTGCAAAGCAAGGGGGTGCCCGCTTTACCATTGACCACCAACGTCAACGCGTCGCTTACCCTGCCGGCCGGGGCCTACCTGCTCCAGATCAGCCCGGAAGGCGTCAGCATCAGCGCCGGTGACTACGAGGGTTTGATCAACGGCGCGACAACGCTGGAGCAGGTCGTTGCCTTCAGCCCCCAGACCGAGCGCGGCCTCTTCCTGCCCGCCGGAACGATCACCGACATGCCGCGCTACGCCTACCGGGGCTACATGCTCGACGTGGCGCGCACCTTTTTCGGCGTGGACACCGTCAAGCAGGTCATCGACCGCATTTCCGGCTACAAGATCAACCACCTGCACCTGCACCTGAGCGACGACCAGGGCTGGCGGATCGAGATCAAATCCTGGCCGGGCCTGGCGGAGATAGGCGGCCGCTTCGAGGTGGACGGAACGCCTGGCGGTTACTATACCCAGGAGGACTACAAAGAGATCGTCCGCTACGCCGCCGAGCGGGGCATCACCGTCGTGCCCGAGATCGACATGCCGGGTCATACCAACGCCGCGCTCAATGCCTACGCCGAACTGAACGGTGACGGCAAGGCGCGCGACCCGTACACCGGTACCAAAGTCGGTTTCAGTACGTTGGACGCCAACAAAGAGATCACCTACGAATTCATCGATGCCGTGGTGGGCGAGATCGCCGCCATTACGCCCGGCCCCTGGTTCCACATCGGCGGAGACGAGAGCGCCGTCACCCCGCACGACGACTACGTGAAGCTGATCCAACGGGCGCAGGAAATCGTGATCAGCCACGGTAAAAAGTCCATCGGCTGGGACGAGGTGGCCGTCGCCGGTCTGGCCGAAGGCTCCGTCGCCCAGCTCTGGAACCATACGGAGTACGCCCTGATGGCCAAACAGCTGGGCAATCAGGTGCTCTTCAGCCCGGCCACCCGCACCTACCTCGATATGCAGTACGACAGTCTGAGCCGCATCGGCCTGCACTGGGCGGCCTACATCGAGGTCGATTCCGCTTACCTCTGGGACCCCAAAGCAATGGTCGCCGGCATCACCGACGCCGACATCCTGGGCATCGAAACGCCGTTGTGGGGCGAAACCATCCGCAACATCGAAGACATTGACTACCTGACCTTCCCCCGTCTGCTCGCCCTCGCCGAAGTCGGCTGGACGCCGCAGCCGAAGCGGAACTACGAAGACTTCCTGCGACGGTTGCGGGCGCAGCAGGTTTGGCTGAAGGAGAAGGGGGTGGGGACTTATGAGACAAGGGTGTTGCGGTGATCATTACGTCTATAGCTATCCATATTTTGGAGTTGTAAGACGGCTGAGGAGTTGCACTCCGAATGCCAGACGGGCCTTCCTGTTTAGCATTCAGAGTGCAACTCTTCACCCGTCTTACCGGCGTTAAACGTCTCGCCCTTGCCAATATCAGAACTGAAACCGAAGTTGTAATCTACAGAAGTTTGATCTCAAACCATCCGCCCATGACCCGCGCCTATGCCGTCTCGTTAATCTTTGTCGCCCTACTCATTGCAAGCGGTGCTTTTTGGTGGCAGCATGTAACCCTGACCAGCCGGACGGATGCGGACATCAAATTAGCGGTGGACGTCAACGAGCGGGTCGTTGAGGTTTTGGAACGGAGTATACGGGAGCGAACGCATAAAATGTCTACGCTACTGGAAGACGAATCCAAAGAACGGTTTGGGCCCATCCAACAAGTTTCCGTTGAAGCGGACAACGCCAAGGCCGTGTTTGATAAGGCGTACAAAGTGAACAACCAGATTGCCACCAACCCTCGCCATCAGGTAGCGGACCTTCAGGACCTTCACGTCATTACACGTCGCGGCGTGCGGAAGGTATTTTCCAAGTATTCCGCTATTCTCCGGGAGTACGGAGAACAAATGGACTTGCGGCGAGAAGAGGCAGAGACGAAGATCGAGCGTATTTACGCCCGACTTGAGCCGGTGCTGACCAGTTTTGATCGGATCGCCGCTTCGGATGATTCCAACGTGGCTTATAAATTGAGTCTTATCCAGGTAGGCTTTTTGACGGCTTTGGATGAGGTACTGGAGGATATTGCCAGTATGGCCGGGGGCAAAGTAATCTCCTGCCACTTCGGTCCTGAGTTTTATCCTATTATTGCTACCAATTTTGTTAACCCTAAACATGGTGATACACTCTCGACTCGTCTGTGGGCGGGCTCTTATGCTACAGAACTTCGCCCTGAAGACATTACGATAATTGTTAATGGTGACTCTCTACATTCAGGTCTCAATGGCTACATAGACTATTCCTATGTGGCTCAAGGTCGGGGCGAAAAGTCACTTAAAATGGAACTCATCGTACGAAATCGCTTGACTGGAGAATTGACACGTCAGGGAGTTACGGAGTACGGGTATTTTGTCCGTTAATAAAAATTAATCTATGTCCCGCTACTCCCTCCTCCTCATATCAGTAGGCCTGGTCATTTTAACCGGCTTGGTATACATTCATTTGCACCGAGTATCTCAAGCCCGGGAAGACATTGCTCAAAGCGCAAAGGAAGTCAATGCCTTGATCTTAGACAAGCAGTTTTTTGACCTCGACTTAGAGCTTATACAATACCGAGACATATTCAAAGACGACAGCAAAGCACGCTTCTCACCGTTACTGAGTATCTGTGATGCTATCGATGATGCAAAAGATGCGCACCAAACCTATTTGAACAATGAATTTTACAACTACGGAAAGTTTGATGGCCGCAAACCTGACGAGCGACTAGCAGCAAACTTAAGCCTCCACGTAACGGCTAAAAATCAATTGGAGGTAGTATTGAAAACCATTGCTCAAGTCTTTAAAACACACCATTCAGACTTCGACTTGAATGAGGAAGATTACGCGATCAAGATTGGATCATTGCATAAATTCGTAGAAAGAACATTACGGAGTACAACCGTAATGACCGCATCTGGTCAACGGGAAAGCGAACTTCACCAGCAACTAATCTCTCTCTCCTTTTACCATATCTTGAGGACATTACTAAATGACACCAATGCCATCGGCTGTTATCGAAACTACACCTTTGATGAATTTTTTCCCGTAGTAATTAATTCTCCGGCGGAAGTACCGTTAGGCGAGACCTACGAATTTCAGATCGGTCTCGGCAGCTATAGCTCCGATATCGATCCGGCAAGCATTGATCTTCGTGTGAATGGATTGCGACTGTTAACTGACGAGAATGGGTTAGCCAAGTTCTCCGTGAAAGGAAAGAATACAGGTAAGCACCTTCTTAAGCTTTCCGCAACGGTGACAAACCCTAATTCAGCTGACACATCAAGGTCAGAAAGTTTATTCAGATACCGGGTAGAATAATCCATACGAAGTAACATTACCGTTTTACAAAATTAAAATATGTCCCGCCCCTTCTCCCTCCTCCTAATCGCCTTCGGCACCCTCTTCCTAATCGCCTTCTTCAAGTACCACGAGCGCGCCATGGACGAGTTGCACCAGGACCTCTTTGCCCGCACCGCGCCCGTTCAGGCGGAAACCATCGGGCAGAAGATGGAAGGCTTAGCGGCCAGCAAACGGCAGCTGGAAGCCTACATTTACGAGCACTGGGGCAGCGAGCGTTTTATACCCATCCTAGATCTTATCAAAAAAGCCGATCAGGCGCGCGAGGCCTTTCACCAAAACGCCAACCTTACCGGGCGGCGCAAAATGGACGATTCCACGCCGTGGGTGGAACAGCGGCATTTGCTGGCGAGCATGAAGGGCGAGTCTAACAAAGTACTGGAGGGAATGGCGGACAAAGCCGAGGCTTTATTGCTGGCGCAACACCTTGACTTCGACCTCTCCGAAACTCATGCGCGGGAGACCATCGAGCGCATCCGATCAGCCGCTCAAGATGCGAAACTAGAGATACCCTCCCGGTCACAACGCGGCACCTTCCTCGTCGAGCGCAACCTCATCCTGCTGAATTTCCTGAACGCGCAGGCGGAGATCATATCGGCGTTAACGCAGCTGGCCGGTTGTAAAGCCTTGCATATCGACCAGGTGTACCCTATTGTTCACGGCGGGCTGGAGCATCCGCTGGTCGGCGATACGGTTCGGGCAACGGCAATAGCGGTTATGCCCAACGTTAATTATGCCCACACCAACGTCACGCTGATCGTCGGTACCGACACGCTGGCCGTCGATGATAACGGAAAGGCCGATTTCACCTTCGTACCCAACCGACGCGGCGTACACGAGTTCCCGACCAAATGTATCGTGCTCAACCCATTGACGGGGGAGGTGATGACGGGGGATGGGATGTACGTGGTGCGGGTGCATTGACCGCTACTCCACTTCTTCCCCGACTACACCCGGCAGTAACTCACTTACGACTACCTCGCCGGCAAAAGGACTGGTAAACGTAACCCCTTCACCGTAATTGTTGACGGAGCCGTAGGCACCTTCCTCCGGCAGCGGGTCGATGTAGACCTCGATACGTCTCTTTTCCAGATTAATAATCCAGTATTCCTTGATGTTGGCTTCGGCGTAGAGGATAACCTTTACGGTTTGATCCTTGCGTATGGATGTTTCCGCTACTTCGGCGATAAAGAAAATCTCTTCGGGGGTGGGATTGCCGTAAGAATAGTCTTTTCTCACGGTTACAACTACGTCGGGCTGAGGCTCAGAAATAATTTCCGTGATGGTGATGGGCTTTTCCTCCCTGTAAGTATACTGCTTGCCGAATCGTTCGCGAAAAAAGTCAGCGACTACGGTGACGCATTGCGAGTGGGGTGATCCGATGGGCATGAGTTCTACAATTTTACCATAAATCAGTTCGATCTTGTCGGCCGTAGTGAAAACACCTTTCCTGATGGCTTCATGATAGCGTTCCAGCGTCCAGCTGAATTCGGGAAAAGATTGCAGTAATGGTTCGATAAATTTAGTCATCGCCCAAGCGTGATTTAGGTATAAAGATAAGCGGTTAAGTATAAAGGTCTTCCGGCTTCGATAAATGAGCGCGTGTGCTGCCGCTGTTGCTGACCGCCGTCACCTTCTACGCCATCGGCAAGGCGAGCCCGGGGAGGTGTGGACGGCCAAATACCAACGCCTCGGCACCATCATGGCCGCCAGCATGGCCGCCCTGGCCGTCTACCTGCTGATCGGGACAATGCGGGGTGGCTTCCCCGGCTACTCCGGCCTTTCGGTCATCCCGGGCATCGTCTTCGCGGGATCGGGGAACTACCCGCCCATCATCCCACCCAACAAATGGGTCGGCATCCGCGTACCACGGACGTTGAAACACAAAGACGTCTGGGAAAAAACCCACCGTTACGGCGGTCGGGTATTCCTGATCTGCGGCCTGCACTTGATCCTGAACGGGTTACTTATCCCCCCGCCCGTCGTCAACATCACGATGCTGGTGCCGCCGGGCTTCGCCGCGGCCCCGCCGTTGCCGTTCGCCTACCGCACCGAGCCCGAACGGGATGAGCTGGTGTGAACCAATGCCTCCTGAAAACCATTCTTTATACCCGCGTTCCCCGCCCCAAAAGTATCATACATGCGATCCCTCCCACTCTTTCTCTCTCTTCTCCTTTCCGCTTTTTCCCCGCTAATCGCGCAGGTGGAGGGCAACTGGTACGCCATCCTTAATGCGATGGGAACGGAGCTGCCCATCGGCCTCGAAATCACCAGAACGGGCGACGCGTACGCCGCCGTGATGACCAGCCCGTCGCAGACCAAAACCAGGATTCCCGCCGAGCTCGCTTTCGACGGGAAAAAAGCCGTTCTGAAAGTCCCGGCCCTCGGGGCCGGTTTCAGCGGCGTGCTCGACGGCAAGGAGTTGAAGGGCGTTTTCAGCCAAGCCAACCAGGATTTCCCAATGACCTTTTACCGCTACCGGCCCGACGGCTTCCCGATCGAGGAAGGCCCGATCACGATCACCGCGCGGTCACAGGATCCCAAAGATTACCCGTACGAACGCAAGGCCGTTTCCTTCCCCGGCGGTGCCGACGGCGTGACGCTGGCGGGGGAACTGACCACGCCCGGCAAAGACAAACCCAAGGCCCTCATCGTCCTCGTTTCCGGCTCCGGCCCGCAGGATCGCAACGCGTACCTGGGCAGCCAGATCAACCACAGCCCCTTCCTCGTGCTGTCCGATTACCTGACGCGGCGGGGCTACGGCGTGCTGCGCTACGACGATCGCGGCGTGAGCGAAAGCACGGGGGAGTTCGCCGCAGCTACGTCGGATGATTTTGCGAAGGACGCGGGTGCCGCGGTTGGTTTTTTGAAGAGCAAAGCCGAATACGCCGGTATTCCCATCGGCGTGGCGGGCCACAGTGAAGGCGGAATGATCGCCCCCGTGGTCGCCACCAACGACGAGGCCGTCGACTTCCTCATCCTGCTCGCCGCCCCCGCCGTTCCCATCGACAGCCTGATGCTGGAGCAGCGGCGGCAGGTCTTCCGCGCCATGGGCCAGCCCGAGGTGCTGATCTCCCGCGACGAGCCCTCCCTGCGCGCCGCCTACGCCTGGATCAAAGACAACCCCGGCCTCGGTCAGGAAGAATACGTGGAAGGCCTCTACGGCGTTTTCGAAGGGCAGATGAAGTTCCTGCCCCCCGCCCTGCAAAAGAGCATCGTCGACCCGAAAGCCTTCTACGGTCAGTACGTTCGCCCGCTCTCCGGCCCGTGGATGCGCCGGTTCATCGCTTTTAAACCAAGTGATTTTCTGCGCAACGTCCAGGTTCCCGTCCTCGCCCTCAACGGCCTTAAAGACACGCAGGTGGACGGGCTGACCAACCTGAATGAATTGGCCCGCATTTTTGCCATTAACGGCAATCAGGAAGTGACCATCGTGCCCTTCCCCGAGCTGAACCACCTCTTCCAACCGGCGGAAACGGGCGCGCCGTCGGAATACGGTACGATTGAAACCACCTTCGATCCGGCGGCGTTGGAGGCGATCGGGGAGTGGCTGGACGGGCGGTACTAGTAGCTGGGAGTTACGACATCCGGTACACTGTAAACTAGCTCATGACTTCCAGCCCCGGGTTATTCAAAGAACGAATCATATCCCGTTGACTCCCCGCCCCGCCGCCGCGCATCTTTCTCCCGCCGCGGAATAGCGTCGAGGTCGAGCGCGTCGTCCGCCTGAGTGCTGGTGGAGGGCTTCGTCAGCGTGTCCACTTCGATGTGGCCGCCGGCGAGCATCAGGTCGCTCTTCTGTTCCCATTCTTCCAGCATCCGCAGGCCTTCGTCGGCGAAAACGCCGTTTTGCAGGTCGACCGAGGACATGAACTCGTTGGAGAGTTCCATCATGCGTTCCATCTCCCCCACTTTGTTGGCGACGTCATTGGCGATGCCCTCCATGGCCGCGTCGAACATGGCGCGCTGATCGGGATTGCCGTTGATGACGGACATGGCGGAAGACATGGCGCCATGGCTGGCCCGGATGGCCTTGCGCTCCACGATCCGCAGTTCCACCTGGTCGCGGGTGTCTTCCAGCAGCACTTCGGAGTTATCGTGCATCTTACTGAGCACGCGGCTGAGCACGTCCATTTTAGTCAGCAGGGCGTCGTACTTCTGGTTGGATTCGCGCAGGCGGGCGGCGCGGCGGCTGCTGAGAATCATCTGCTGGTTCTTACCCCGCTCCTTGGCGAGTTTGGCGAGTTGCAACTGCTTCCGAATCTCCGTTTCGTTCGTTTCGACCAGTGTTTTCAGGTGACGTACCTGCCCGCGCAGCTTGCCGATCTGCTTGCGCATTTCCTGGAGGTTTTTCTCCAGCTCCTCGATGTAGCTTTTCAGGATGCCGATGGGGTCGATGTTGACGAACAGGCCGGTGATGGACCGCATCGCGCTTTTGTACATGTAGCCGAGCAGCGCGCGGGTGCGCGGGTCGAGCACGGCGAAAAGGATGGTACCCAGCACGGCGAGGGTGACCACCAGACCGGCGGTGGTGGCGATGAAACCCGCGATGGCCGTCCAGAACGCGGACGCCACGTAAGCCCCACCCACCAGCAGGGCGACCAGGAAGAAGAGCCCGGTAATGCCTTCGGGGCGTTTCCAGAATGATTTTTTCGGTGCTGCGTCAGCGGGGAATTGGGCCATAAGGTATTAACGAGATAATTGGATGGGGCAAGTTACGGGAATATTGGTAGTATAGGAATGTAGTCGGGTCAGCAAGTAGGGCAATCGCATCAAAACCGCTACCATACCGCATTGCTACCCCAGTACCCGCGTAATATCCGCCACGTCTTCCCGGATCGCGGCCGTGATGACATCGAGCGCATCGTCAAATCCCTGCTGGTTCATGGAGGCTTTGCTTTTGGCGGAGTTGATCTCGGCGTCGGCGGAAGCGATGCGGTCTTTGGCTTTGGTGACCTCGGCTTGCAGTTGCTCGATCTTGGCTTCCCAGTTGGCGATTTTCTTCTTCAGGTCGCTGGTTTCCTTGGCGCGGCCCTCGACGTTGCTCATGAGGTGCTTCTCCATGCTGTTCATGAACTTCGACTTCTCGTCTTGCAGCACCTCGGTGTAATACTTGGCGGTCTTGACCAGTTTTTCCAGCGTCAGCCCTACGGTAGACCCCGTACCGAAAGCAGCTTTGATGGCCGTGTCGTGGTCCATTCCGATCTCCAGCATTTTGGCGACGGATTGCTTGAATTCCAGGTAATCGAAGCCTTCGAGGTTCTTATCTTCGAGGGCTTTCATCAGTACGTTGGCGAAACGATCATCATCCTGAGCCATGGTGTTAAAGGCGTTTGCGAGGTTAGACATCCTGGGTATTTTATAAGATTCGTAGGACGACAAATGTAAGGACCGACGGCGGGATTTTTTTGCCGGATGGAGTACCGACGACGGGTGTGCGGGATTAATCGACGACTATCTCTTTTAGGGGCGGGGAACGCGGGTGCGATGAAGGAGGGCGAAGGCGTGGTGATCCGCCCCGGCCGCCTTCGTATGTTTGCGTCCATGATTCAAATCTTCGTTACCGGCGGCACCTTCGACAAGGAGTACAACTTCGTCACCGGCAAGCTCTACTTCCAGGATTCCAACCTGCCCGAGATGCTCGACCGCGGCCGTTGCACGCTCGACGTCAACGTACGCACCCTGATGATGGTCGACAGCCTGGAGATCACGGACCTCGACCGGGAAAACATCGCCAACAATTGCCGGAGCACCGACACCGACCAGGTGTTGATCACCCACGGCACCGACTCCATGGTCAAAACCGCCGAATACCTCGCCAAGGCGAACATCGCGGCCAAGACCATCGTCCTTACCGGTGCGATGATTCCCTACGCCTTCGGCTCTTCTTCCGATGGTTTTTTTAACTTGGGCAGCGCCCTGGCCTTCGTCCAGTCTCTCCCGCCCGGCGTTTACGTGGCCATGAACGGTCGCTATTTCAGCTGGGACGGGGTGCGGAAGAACCGGAGTACGGGGCTGTTTGAAGCAGTGTAGTAATGTAGTAGCTGCCGCGTTTTAAGGGCGTGGCAAGCGAGACATAACGCTCCGGCGCTTACAACGACGGCACTACAAAACTACATTACTACAAAACTACACTACTATGTTACCCGCTTGGCTAGGTCGTTTTATGCTCCGCCTCAACGGCGTTCGCGTCATCAACCCCAACGAGGGGAAGTGGCCGAAGAAGTATGTGCTGCCCACGGTGACGCATACCTCCAACCGCGATTTCCCCTACGGTATTTACGTGCGGGCGGCGGTGAAGCAGTACATCAACTTCGTCGGTAAGGCCAGCCTGTTCAAATTCCCCCTCGGCCCCATCCTGCGGTGGATGGGCGGCGTGCCCGTCATCCGTGAGCGGAGCACCAACTTCGTGGACGCCGTCGCCGCCATCTTCCGGGAGCGCGAAGAATTCCGCCTTTGCATCGCCGTGGAGGGAACCCGCGCCAAGGTGGACCATTTCAAGACGGGCTTTTACTACATCGCCAAGACGGCGGGCGTACCGTTGGTGCTCTGCAAATTCAACCTCGGTGGCGGCACCATCGAGTTCTCCGAGCCCTTTTACCCGACGGACGACATCCGGGCCGACTTCGACCGCATTTACCGCTTCTTCGACGGGGCGATCGGGATCGTGCCGGAACTGAGTTTCGAGTATGACCCGAAGGTGTTGGATTTGTTACCA
>Ga0115031_1000749_pt1 | contig 23502 bp, 26 predicted proteins | sample Maine_Asex4_meta_FD_87301 | JGI IMG/M metagenome (GOLD analysis project Ga0115031, IMG submission 87301) | Marine algal microbial communities from Maine, USA - Maine_Asex4_metaG | ecosystem: Host-associated > Algae > Red algae > Unclassified | place: Maine, USA | collected 2015-01-05
ACAAGGCGAAAAACGGAGTGGTTCGACACTTCGACATAGCAGCGATACGCCGAGTATTTTCAACGAAGGTCAACGTAAAATATCGCAAAATCAACCGACAGAATTAACTGGATGAAGCACTAGACTTTTTTCTAATCAATTTTCAAATTTTTCACACAAATATAAATGGAAGATCAAATTTTTAATCCAGAAGAATATCTGAACATGGAACTCCTGCGGTTTACGACTGCAGGTAGCGTGGATGACGGTAAAAGTACGCTTATTGGGAGATTGCTTTATGATAGCAAATCTTTGTTTGAAGACACTTATGAGGCTGTAAAACAAAGTAGTGAACGTCGTGGTGATGAGTATGTAAATCTCGCACTTATTACCGATGGTCTTAAAGCAGAAAGAGAGCAGGGTATTACCATTGATGTTGCCTATAGATATTTTTCTACTCCAAAAAGAAAATTCATTATTGCCGATACGCCAGGACACATTCAGTACACCAGAAATATGGTGACAGGTGCGTCTACTGCAAATCTCGCTTTGATTATGATTGATGCACGTAAAGGCATTATTGAGCAAACAAAACGCCACTCATTAATCGCCAGCCTTTTGGGCATTCCACACATTGTGGTTTGTATCAATAAAATGGATTTGGTCGATTATAATGAAGCCGACTACGATAAAATTCAAAGAGCATACAAACAATTTGCAGCCAAACTAAACATAAAAGATGTACGCTTTGTACCTATGAGTGCTTTGGTTGGAGACAATGTGGTCAACCGCTCTGAGAATATGCCTTGGTACAATGGTCCTACCCTTTTGTACCTACTAGAACACATCTACATTGCCAGCGATGTAAACCACAGAGATATGCGTTTCCCTATTCAAACGGTTATTCGTCCTCACTCCGATGAACACCATGACTATCGTGGATATGCTGGTCGTATTGCCAGTGGAACCATCAGACCTGGTGACAAGGTTATGGCTTTGCCTTCTGGTTTTACGTCTAATGTAAAAACGGTTGAAATTGCTGGAGAAAAACAAGAAGAAGTCTTCGCACCAATGTCTGTAACAGTAACCCTTACCGACGAAATCGACATCAGCCGTGGCGATATGATTGTTCGTGCCGACAATGTTCCAGAACAAGGGCAAGATTTAGAAGTTTTGGTTTGTTGGATGAACGAAAGACCTTTACAATTGAGAGGAAAATATGCTTTGATTCATACTTCAAAACAAGCTCGTTGTATTGTTAAGGACGTCAAATACAAAATGAATATCAATACACTCAGTCGTAATACCGAAGATAAAACCATTGGTCTAAACGATATCGGTCGCATCAGCCTTCGTACCACTGAGCCTTTGTTCTATGATTTTTACCATAAAAACAGAAATACTGGGAGCTTGATTTTAATCGACGAGGCAACCAATGTTACCGTTGGAGCTTGTATGATTATTGGAGAGACCAATTAGTAATTAAAAATCCAGACCTGTAGAAAATAATCAAGTTGAACTTGAGAAATTAAAACGCATTGTAAGACAAACGCATAAATTTGTTCCTACAATGCGTTTTTTTTATTTACTCGTCAAAGTAAAAATTAATCTATCATGTATTTAGCAAACGATGTTTATTATTTAGCAAACAATACCGCCAAATCTGTGAGCCTAATATTTGATGATTGGGAAGCGGAAGCGCCTGTTGCTGTTGAAGAGGTTTGGGTAAACGATATTGCTCCCTATGAACCTGGTTCATTTTATAAAAGAGAGCTTCCTTGCATTTTAAAAGTTTTAGAAAAAACAGATTTAAACAGCCTATCAGCCATTATTGTTGATGGTTATGTGATTTTAGACGATGAAGGCAAGAAAGGCTTAGGTGCTTACTTATATGAAGCTTTGGATGGTAAAATTCCAGTGATTGGTGTCGCCAAAAGATCCTTTCATCAAAATCAAAAGAATGTAATCGAAGTGACTAGAGGTGAAAGCTTAAACCCGCTGTATGTTACAAGTATGGGAACTGATTTACAAGAAGCAGCAAACAACATTAAACGTATGAAAGGAGATTTTAGAATGCCCACCTTATTAAAACTATTGGATGCAAAAACGAGAGAGTGATGGGTTTGGGAGTTTGGGAGTTTGGGAGTTTGGGAGTTTGGGAGTTTGGGAGTTTAGGAGTTTAGGAGTTTAGGAGGAAATACAATCTTTCAAGACAGCTTTTCATTTTCATTTTCATTTTTATTTTTATTTTCATTCGCATTTGCATTTTCATTCGCATTTGCATTAAAACTTTTCATTTCCAATCAGGAATAAACATTGTTTCATCACAAAAATCGTAGGCGACAGACCGATTAGAAGCAATAAACAATGTTTTATCCTTCGCATAGTCATTGATCAAATTCAAATACCATTGAACGCCAGCTTCATCTAAATTCGTAGAAGGCTCATCTAAGAAAAGAAGGGGCGCATCGCAAAGGACAGCAAGCCCCAATTTGACCCGCTGTTTCATCCCTGAAGAATAAAACTGGATTTGTTTGTGTAAGTGTTTGTCTAACTGAAGCAAATTTATAAAATCCGCTTCCGCTACAGTTGGAGGATATTTTTTAAACTTAAAATGAAAACGAATCAGCTCCAGCAAAGTCAATTCTTCGGGCAATTCTAAATAAGGAGCAGTAAAGCCAATGTAGGTATAAAAATTCCGCATATCAATAAATTGCCCCTCTAGAGAAAAAAGCAGCTCTCCTTCCGAAGGCGCAATACTTCCGGCAAGTATTCTCAGTAAAGTAGATTTCCCAGAACCATTTGGTCCTGTGAGCGCATATCGTTTTTTAGAGGTAAAAGAAAGGTCTATATTTCTAAAAATCCAATCATAGCCAAAACGCTTCCCTATGTTTTTAGCGGTCAATTCCATTGACACCACGCATTATTCCTTTATTCGACGTTTTTACAAAATTGACAATCTCCTTTTTAATTTCTGTTGTCGGTATTTCTGATTCTATTTTTGCCAATGCATTGGAAATGTTATAGCCTTTGACAAACAACCAACGATAAATATCTTCGATGTGCTTGATGGTTTCTATACTAAAATCCCTACGCTTTAACCCAATACTGTTGACTCCAACATAAGAGAGAGGTTCTCGGGCAGCTTTAACATAAGGAGGTACATTTTTACGAACAGAAGATTTACCCGTTATAAAGGCATATTTACCAATGTGAACAAACTGCTGAACGGCTGCCAATCCTTCTATAATAACATAATCTTCGATGATGACGTGACCTGCAAGGTTTACGCAATTCGCTAGAATACAATGATCACCTATCACACAATCGTGCGCCACATGAACATAAGCCATCAATAAGCAGTTTTTACCTACTACGGTTTTATTGTTAAATTTAGTGCCTCTATTGATCGTCACGTGTTCTCGTATGGTGGTGAAATCACCAATTTCTACGGTCGTATACTCACCAGAAAACTTGAGATCTTGTGGAACTGCTGCGACAACTGCTCCTGGAAAAATAATACAGCCTCTGCCTATACGAGCGCCATCCATAATGGTAGCGTGGGGACCAATTCGGCAATCATCGCCAATGACAACATCCTTATCTATATAAGAGAAAGGAAGTATCTCAACGTTTTTACCGATTTGAGCTTCGGGATGAACAAAAGACTGAGCTAAAGAATGACTGGTTAGTAACATGAAAAATTTCGTTAGGTTTATATGTCTTATAAGACGATAAACGAAATGGTATCGTTGCTTATTTTGTTAAAATCGCATTAAATTTAAGACTTTTAAAGTTTATTTTTTGACTATTTGTGCGGTAATTTCTGCTTCTGTTGCAATTTTATTACCCACATAGGCGACTCCACGCATCACACAAAGCCCTCTTCTTATGGGCTGCATCAATTCTAATCTTAAAACAAGTGCATCACCAGGACCTACTTTATTCCTAAATTTAACATTGTCCATTTTTAGTAAATAAGTCAAACAATCTTTGGGATCGTCTACCATATTAATCGCTAAAATACCGCCTGCTTGTGCCAAAGCTTCCAATTGGAGCACACCTGGCATAATAGGTTCTATTGGAAAGTGCCCTGGAAAAAAAGGCTCGTTATAAGTAACCATTTTAACTCCTGTAATAGAGTCATCACTCATTTCAATAATTTTATCAACCAAAAGGAAAGGATAGGCATGGGGCAACATATTTTTAATGGCGTTGATATCAAAAACAGGAGTTGCTTGTATATTGAAAACAGGTTGTTTTAACAAATGTTTATTGGTCTCTATATATTCTTCTACTTTTTTTGCAAAAGCAATATTGGATTGATGTCCTGGCTTGGTTGCAATGATTTTAGCTTTAAGCCGCATTCCTAAAAGAGACAAATCGCCTATTAAATCCAGCAACTTATGTCTGGCTGCCTCATTACCAAAGCGTAAAGCGGTATTGTTCAAGGTCCCACCCTCAACGGCTAGATTTTCTACGCCAAAAACAGCCGATAACTTTACACCCACTTCTTCAGCGAGTTCTTTATCGGCATATACTACTGCACTACCTAGTGTACCACCTTTTATTAAATCATTCTCCAGCAATTGTTCAATTTCGTGTAGAAAACAAAAAGTTCTTGCAGGAGCAATCTCCGTAATAAAATCTTCCATTGTTGAAAGGCTGGCATATTGCGAATGTAACACCGTTGAATCAGCGTAACCAATTTGGGTTTGAAAACAGTACTCCTCAAAAGGAACTGCCATGATATCTACATCGTTTTCAGCATCATAAAAGCGAATTGTTTTATCCAAAGGAAAATACACCCTTTCTGTATCTAGCTTTTCAATACCTGCTGCTAAAATCAATTTTGTTATTTCGACAGCACTTCCATCTAAAATAGGAACTTCTAAATTGTCTACTTTTATCAGCGCATTGTCAATACCACAACCGACCAATGCTGCAAGCAAATGTTCTACTGTGTGTACTTTAGCTTCACCCAAAGCCAAATTGGTACTGCGTTCTGTATTGTATACGTTGGAAATGTTGGCACGAATGGGCTTTGTATCGGTTAAGTCGGTTCTTTGAAACCGAAAACCAAAATTGCTTTTTGCAGGCTCAACAACGACCGTTGCCGATAAGCCTGAATGAAGACCAATACCTGAAAACTGAAAAGACTGGCTAAGTGTTTGCTGAAACTCTTTCATCCGCTTACTTATAATGTGAATGTGATGACTATTTGACAAAATGTATCAAGAGTTCGCTTTTTTAAAGCACAACTGCTTTACAAACTCGTTTTATAAAAATGGGTTGATACACTTTTGTTAAATATACTTTTTCTGCAAAGGTAGGAATTATACTATAATGCTAGACATTTAAATGCTAGATTTAAGCGGCCCAACCCAAATCACAGCTTGGGGCAGACTGTTTCAGCATTGAGTCTTTTGAGATGAAAGACAAGCTACTGTTCGCTTGTATCTACTTGGCTTCAGCTTGTTTTTTTATGGATAAAATTTTGGCTGTTTTTTGAGGAATCAGCCCTTGACGACGAGCTTGTTTGAACTTGAGGTGTTGCGAGATTTGCTCACGTCGGTCAAGCGTTACAATGTCTTTTTTCTCGTCACTTTCAAAAATATTCTCGATAGAAGCAACTGAATGAAGTTCAACAGCTTCACTTTTAGGTGTGTTATTGATTATGTTCAGTGCCTTAGTATTTTTTCTATATACTTCTCTTAACTGAGCATCTTTTTCAGGGGTTGTATAAGGAACCAGCAACCTTAATTCTTCTAAAAGAGCTTTTTGCGAAGAATGTAGATTAAGTAATGCTTTCACCTTTTGAAAAAGGTAAAAAATTGACAAAGAAAGCACAAGAATACCTAATATTTGTAGGATATATCCAAGAACCATAGCGTTATGTGTTCATCAAGAGACACAACAAAGCATCTCAATAAATTGATTAAAATAAAAGGAGAGGTTGTAAAATTAGTTTTTTAAGATTGGAACACAAATAAATCCACCTATTTATATTCACTCCTAAGACTATAAAAAAACAACAAAGGTTGCTTGACAAGCTTTAGAGCATTAATTTAATGAAAGTAACGATTCCAAGGCTTTGATATTAATTATTATTTAAAGTTTAAATTGTCTTTTATTTCGACCTTAAAGACTTCTGCCATTTTATTCACGGCAAACTGTTTCCCAGAGTTCACTTCCAAGCATTGATAGCGACTACGCATCAGCCTTCCTTTTTTAAACAGTCGCCTATCATTGGGAAATTGAAAGTAGCCTTCTTCTTTTATTTCATCAACGGTAACCAGCCCTATAGCCTTTTTTTGAGGGGAATCATAGGCTCGCAAAACCTTAATAAGATTTGGGTCCACACAACTAGAAGCAGCAGGGTTTCTCAGATGTATTGTTAAAGCTTGTTCCAAATCTGTTGGGAACACTTCTTTTTTAAGATGTTTCACCATTAAATGACCATAGTTCCCTTTCCATTCTCTACCATGAGGCTTTACCTTCCTCTGATATTCGTTATACGTGATTAAATGTGCTACTTCGTGTGTAAAAGTAACCAGAAAAGCATAAGGGTTCAAATCACCATTAACCGATATCCGATGTCCTTTTCCATTAAAAGGAGGTCGATAGTCGCCTAATTTTGATTTTCTTGGTTTTGCTATCTTCAGATGTACTTTATACTCAATCAGCCAGTCAACCACTTGTTCCGCCGATTTTTCTGGTAAAAAAGGACTGAGTTGTGAAATGAGTTTATTGTTTAAATTTTTCGTCAAGATATTCAGCGTATCGGTTTAGATATTTTACATCAAAGGTCGTAAACATAGTAAAAAAAACAGCTATGGGTACAATCGCCCAAACACCCAAACTTTCTTTTTCAAGAATCAAATAAATTCCTGTAAAAAAAAGCGTTAAGATGAACTTGAAAGCAAATAACACAAAAACATAAGCAGTTGTATTAAGGGAGGGGATGTTGTATTTAGTAACCGCCAAAATGGCCATCATTATAATAGACAGTGCAGCACAGAAGCCCAAATAAATCCAAGCGAACCAAATAATAGAACCACCATTGACCAGCCACAAAGAGACCAAGAATGTAAAAGCCATTGCCCCAACTGTCCAAAAAGTCCATTTTACAGCAATATCAACAAAAGACATACTTACTTATAGTATAAATAGTTCGACAAAAACAAGTCAACAATTAGCTGTCAACTTGTTTTTGTCAAACTATTCATCAGATTCAAAAGAATAAAATGCAGACCTTTCACTTACTTATTGCTCGCCAATAAAAAAATCTTTAAGCACATACCAAAGAGCAAAGGCAACCGCTAAGAGCGACAATCCAGCCGTAAAATAAGCCTGAGGCGTTCCAAAATAATCATCGAGCTTTCGTCCAGCAAAAGCCCCCAAACAAATGATAACAATCATTTGAGTAGCCATGCTCATATATTTGAGCCAATATTGGTTAGACCGCTTTTTTGGCTTGTTCGGTATTTGATTTTGGTTTTTCATTGTTACCCAATAGACTATTTTGAACCGTACTGGTTATACGTGTTTTTATATTTCCATTAAAGGAAGCACCTGACTCCATTATAAGTTTATCGGTAATAATGTCTCCATCAATAACAGCAGTAGCAGCAACAGTCGTGGTATCTTTGACCTGAACTTTTCCTTTTATTTTACCAGAAATATCAAGACTGTGGCAAACAACATCGCCATTGATAACAGCCGTTTGTCCAATAATCACTCGTGATTTGGATTCAACAAAACCATCTACACGACCATCAATGCGAATGGTTCCTTCTGAAGTAATTTCTCCCTCAATTTTAGTCCCCTGCCCAATTCTATTATTTTGAGCAGTAGGAGTGCTTTTCGCCTTTTTATTTGAGTTAACAGCTGTATTGCTTATGGAATTGGTTTCGTTGGTATTTTTTTTCTTTCTAGTGCCAAACATAGTTTTAAAATAATTATTAAGGTTTCGTAATATCTAAAAGCTAAAGCTGTTGTGTTTCATGCTATTAAAATTCAGTAAATAATAAAAGACAACGGATCTACTGGTTGTTGATTATACCAGAGTTCTAAATGTAAATGAGGACCATCTGACAGCTCTCCACTGTTACCAATAATTGCTATGACTTCGCCCGACTGCACTAAAGTACCAATTTTTTTTAAAACTTCCGAATTATGTTTATAAAAAGATACTAAATTGTGGTCGTGCTGAATGGCAATCACATTGCCTGTATTTACAGAATAGTCGTTAAAGATAACCACCCCTTTCATAATTGCCTTTACTGGCGCTTCTTTTTTACCCACAATATCAACTCCATAATGCCCTTTTTTTAGGTTAAATTTATCGGTGATATAGCCTTCAACTGGCTTGTTAAAATGCAGTTGCGACAATTCGGTCGCCTCTGAGTCGCTAAAATTAGAAAGGCTGGTCAACTCCTCACCTTCGACTTCCGTTCTTAACAAGGAGTCTTCTTTAGAAATATTGGTCAACTCTTCTAAATTGGGTGCGGTATTGGAATTGGTGTTAATCGGTTGTATTCCCTCTCCTACGGTATCAACTTCCCCACGCAATGTTTTTTGAAGATCGGCTAAATACACCCCTCGTTCATGCATTACTTGAGACAACGAATCTGTTCTATCTGCTATCTCTGTCAGATTTCTTCTAAATTCCATATCGCCTTTCAAACCAGGTAAATAAAACCGTAAAGGAGTATAAATAATACTAAACAAAGTGAGTACGACCAACATAACTGCTAAAGTTGATAGGGTCGAAAACACATTTAATCGTGACAGACGAAATGAAAACCGTTCTTCTAACGTTATATCGTTTAGGATAATTAAACGATATTTGTCATTTAGTTTTTTTCTGAAATTTTTAAATCGCTCACTCATAATATATCTTAGACTTTAAACAGAGATTGGTGGAAGTTACTGCTGAATTACAAAAGAGTCTAGAAACTGTATCTTTGTGGGTCAAAATTACGTTTTTTAGATGAATAGCAATGGTTTTAATCAGACTATTCCTATTCTATTAACATCTTGATGTATAAAGAAAACAACATCCATTATAAAATTTAATATAAGCTGATAATGCGATATTTTATCTACCTATTTTGTACCTTTTTTCTGTTAAACACACTGGCGCTCTCTGCCCAAAAAGGAGATAAGAACTCCAAATATAAAACAGAAAAATCGAAGTATAAGAATCGGAATGCCAAAGGCGAAAAAGTAAAGACCTCTGAATCTGGTGGAAAATCAACCGCCTTTAGAAATGCCTATCAGGATATGACTGGTCGGTACAATGGTTATTACAATGCCAAATTGATTCTTACCGAGAGTATTCTTAAATTAAAAAACAACAATAAAGAGGATTACACCGCTTTATTGGACGTTTTCCCTTATAAAAGTGGGGGCGAAGCTGGTTCTGTTCACAATCAAATGGATGTAATCATTGATAAGGCTTCTGTCGATATCAAATTGCACCCCAATAGTAAATGGGTCGATGATTGCTACTTACTGATTGGTCAAGCCAATTTCTTTAAAGGCGAATACGATAAAACCATCGAAAGTTTACAATACATTAATCGTGTTTTTGGCGATAGAATTCGTCTGTCTGAAAAAGTCGCTCGGGAAAGGGGTTTAAGGGAGCGCTCTTTTCCATCTGCAGGTGGAAATGCTGGTGTTGGCGTCGGTGGTCAAAGAGTAGATGCCAAAAAAGCCAAGGAACTACTTCAAAAAGAAAGGGCTGAAAAACAAAAAGAAAGAGAAGAATCAAGGGAAGAAACACTCAAAGAGCGTGAAGAAACCCTTAAAGAAAGAGAGCAAAGTAAAAAAGAAAAAGAAAAAGCAGCTAAGAAAAGGGTCAAGGAAAGAGATAAGGAAAAAAAGAGAAGGGCAAAGGAGAATAAAAAACTCAAAGGACTCAAAGGGGACAAGCGTAAAGAGTACATGGCCGAAATAAAGACTCGTAGAGATGCCTATTCCGAACAGTTGAAAGCGGAAAACGAAGAAAAGAAATTAGAAAGGGAAGAAGAAATTGCCGAAAAAGAGGTGGAAAGGGAAGAGAAAAAGGAAGCACAAGAAGCAGAAAAAGAAGCCAAAGAAGCACTGGCGGCAGCCGAGGAAGCAGCCGCTAAGAAAGCCGAAGAGGAAGCATATAAAGTCGCTCCACCTACCAATAACAAAACATTGCCTGTAAAGGACTATAAAGCGAAAAAAGGCATCAGCCATAAACCCGCTAAGTATGAGTCACTCATTTGGTTGGCACGTGCTTATTTGGCAAAAGAGCAAAACAATGATGCACTTGCCGTTCTTCAAAAAGCCGCCGCTGAGAAAAAAATGTCTCGTAAGCAGAGAGCCGAAATTTATGGCTTGTTTACCCATTATTATTTACAAAGTGGAGATGGTGGACAAGCATTGGCAGCAATTGATCAGACCATTAATTACACCAAAGGCAAGAAAAATAAATCTCGCTATTATTTTATTCAAGCGCAATTGGCAATGCAAGCCAATGAGTACGAAAAAGCCATCCAAGGTTTTCAGAAAGTCGTTAAAAGCAAGCCCGACAAATATGAAATGGCGTTTAATGCCAAACTAAATATTGCTCGTGCCGAAATCGCCAATGGTACGTTTGATTCAGAAGACGCAGATCGTTATTTTGCGAAAATGCTCAAGGACGAAAAAAATGAGGAGTACGAAGATCAAATCTATTTTGTAATGTCTGAACTCGCCATCGAAAATGGCGATATGGCTGCTGCACTTGATTTGTTAAAAGAATCTGTGGCTTCTTCTGAAGGCAACAATGAACAGAAAGCCTTGACTTATCTTAAAATTGCAGAGCTGTTTTACAACAATGAAGATTATCTATTGTCTAGTTATTATTACGACAGTACCGCCGCTTTGCTTCCGCAAGAGTACCCAGATAGAGACGTCATTATTGAAAGAAAAGATGTATTGGGCGAGCTGGCGCAATACATAAATACCGTCGAAACAGAAGACAGTCTCCAACGCATTGCAGCAATGGGTGAAAAAGACAGAGATAAATTTTTGGATGATTTAATTGCCGACATTGCTAAAAAAGCACAACCTGATGAAGAAGTAATCAACGAAGGATTCAATAGTCTGCCTGGAGGCTCCAGTGCTACTACAGAAGCAGGTGGGTTTTATTTTTATAATGAAACAGCAAAATCTATTGGATTCAATTCTTTTAAATCACAGTGGGGAAATCGACCGCTACAAGACGACTGGCGTAGAAATACCAGTCAAGTAGGATTTGAAGACCTGACTTTCCAAAATGCCGATGAACAAACCAATGAATTGCTTGCGTTGATGGAAAGTGGGCAATTGACTAGAGATTATTTCCTCAATAAGTTACCATTGACACCTGAGTTGGTAGAAGCTTCTAATCAGAAAATCGCTTATGCTTTGTTTAAAGCAGGTAATCTATACAAAGACCAACTTAGTAGCCCCGATAAAGCCATTATCCAATATCAAGATTTGTTGAGTAGGTTCCCCAATCACGAATTGGCGGCACAAACGCACTATACGCTTTATCTGCTTTATCAAGAAAAAGGAGACAATCAAGCAGCCAATAAGCATAAGAAATATATTCTCAACAATGCGCCCGACAGCATCTATGCTAAATTACTCGATAATCCAGAATATACAGAACTGGCCGAGAATCAAAACCTAATGCAAAAAACCTTTTATGAAGAAACCTATCAGTTTTATTTAGAAGGCAATAGTGAAGAAGTAAACCAAAGAGTAGCACAAGCAAAAGAACAATTTGCCAATAACAATCAACACGCTCCTCAATATGCTTTGCTCTCGGCTATGATGGTTGGACAAACAAAGGAGAGGGCAAAATATATTGCTGCACTTGAAGGTGTGGTCAGCGGCTATCCTGAAGATCCTGTAAAAGAAAAAGCAGAAGAAATACTTAAGTATTTACAAAAAACACGTAAGAAAGATGCGAAGAAAGCCGTCTATAAATACGAGCCAACAAACAGCCATTACTTTGTAGTCGCTTTTGATCAGTTTGTCGAAAGTTTGAATAAAACCATTAATAAGGTTGCCGACCACAATGAAATCAATCACCAGTTAGAAAAGCTAAAGGTTACTCAAATGTTACTCAATCCTCAAAATCAAATTATTCTAGTTAAGACATTTGAAAGTGGAGAAGAAGCAATGAAATACTATAATAAGTTTTCAACCGATGAAGATGGTTTGTTGGGATTGATTGGAGACGATATTTCGGTAAAATACTTTGCCATTTCTAAACGTAATTTCACTCAATATTTTAAGACCAAAGACGTAGATACTTATTACGATTTCTTTAGAGACAACTATATAAAGTAGGACCTCTGCGCTGGTGGACCGCCTGCGGCTGTAAGACCGCCCGTCTTCGGCTTTGCTTTTGGACTGTTTGTCTATAGACTATATATTAATTTCATAAAAGTTGATTGCCCTTTCGGTTTTATTAAAACGTAAAAGGTAATCAACTTTTTTGTTTTAGTATCTTTAAATTTCATGTCACTACATTAGTAGCGACTGCCCAATCAAAATCACAATATCCCGAAATCCAATCATATGAACAATAAAGAAATCATCACTAAATTTTATCAATCTTTTGCAGAAGGGAACGCAGAAGAGATGGTGAGTTGTTACCATGATGAAATTGAATTTCAAGATCCCGCTTTTGGTAAAATCAAAGGAGATGATGCGAAGAATATGTGGCGGATGTTGTTGGAAAGAGGAAGCTCAAAAATTGATTTCAGCAATGTAACAGCTAATGAAACAAAGGGTTCGGCAAATTGGCGAGCAGAATATGATTATGGTCCTAAGAAGAGGAAAGTCATCAATCTGGTATCTGCAAAGTTTGATTTTAAAGATGGGAAAATAATCAAACATGTAGATGATTTCAATATGTGGAAATGGTCGCAACAAGCACTAGGATTGGGAGGTTATTTATTGGGATGGACGCCTATTATAAAATCAAAAGTACAGTCAACAACCAATGCCTTATTGAAAAAGTATAGTGCGCAGGCATGATGGTTGGATATATAGCAATCCTATTTCATTTAAAGAAATTGTCAAAGCAGAATATATTTGGCTATGTATAAGTTCTAATTTTCTTTTTCCATTTCCATTTCCATTTCCATTTCCATTTTAATTTCTATTTCTATTTCTATTTTAATTTTAATTTTAATTTCTATTTTAATTTTAATTTTAATTTAGACTTACCATAATACTTGTTTTAATAAAAATAGATGAACGATAAAAGAGCAATAAGTAGATTACTTTTTTATTGGGGATCGAGCTACTTAATTGCTTCTTTCTCTTATTATGTCTTGAGGTTGATTATGCCAGAAGGTTATGTATTTGGCGCACTATATCGAATGTTTTTATATCATTGGGCATTCCCTTTGCAATACATAGCAATTCCTTGCTTTTTTTATGGAATCATTGCAAGTTTATTGGCAAATACCTTTCAGAAAAACAGTACACAAAAACGCATATTACTAACTTTTTTAATCATTGTTTCAACCATATTTATCAGCTCTCCTTTTGGTGGAATGCTTTGGCATTTTCACGATATGCAAGCTGGACATTTCCCCGCAAACTGGTTTTCTAAAATGATTAAATTGGGATTTACTTGGGGGTTTGAAACAGGTTGGTTGGTTATAGCCTTATCCATTCCTTACAATATCTTTGGATCAATCGTCTGTTTCTTTCTAACTAAAAAGGGAGTAGAAGTATTTGAAACCAAATAAAAATAAATACTTGATATGAATGAAATAAGAATGGTCGTTAAAGAAGACATGATCGACTTAAAAAAAGTATTGGATTCCATAGAGTTGTTTCCCTCTGAAATGCTCGACGATATGATTGCTGATTACTTCAACAATCCCGAATCACAAGACGTATGGTTTACCATGCTGGAAAACAACAAGCCCATTTCTATAGGATTTTGTGCGCCAGAGAAATTGACCGACGGAACTTATAACTTATATGCACTTGGTGTACGAAGCGATATACAAAGCAAAGGGATTGGCGGCAAAATGATGACTTTTATCGAAAATTACTTGAAGGAAAATGGACATCGAATATTGATTGTCGACACTTCGGGAACCGATGATTTTAAAGCTACAAGACGTTTTTATGAAAAATTGAATTATACCAAAGAAGCCGTCATTCGTGATTTCTGGGAAGCTGGAGACGATAAGGTCATTTATTGGAAGAAGTTAAATTAAAGCATATCAGGAGTTTGAGATATCGGGACTCCTTACTGTTGTAAAATTTCGACTGTTCAAAATCCAAATTCAAGCTAAATTTAAAAACCAATGAAGATTTTACTTTATTACTCAAAGTTATTTGCAACATTGCTTTTCGGAGGAATACTATTTGTCCTCCTTGCCAACATTTGGATCATTGCTTCCACTAAGAAAAACCTTTATAACGATGTTGCCGCCATTCCTAAAACCAAAACAGCTTTGGTCCTTGGCACCAATCCCATTTTATCCAATGGGAATACGAACCTCTATTTTACTTATCGAATTAACAAAGCAGCAGAACTCTATCATGCTGGAAAGGTAGAATATCTGCTAGTTAGTGGCGATAACCAACGCTACGATTACAATGAACCAGAACATATGCGTGACGCACTTATTAAGCAAGGCGTTCCAGCCGAAAGAATCTATCTTGACTATGCCGGCTTTAGAACATTTGATTCTGTTGTTCGGGCGAAGGTTGTTTTTGGTCAAGACAATATGACAATTGTTTCACAGCCCTTCCACAACCAAAGAGCCGTATTTTTGGCTAAAAGAAAAGGGATTGATGCGGTGGCCATTAATGCTACCTCTGTAAGTAGACGCTATGGGTTTTCAACTATGTTTAGAGAGTGTTTTGCCAAAACCCTTGCGGTCTTTGATTCCTTTCTAGGGCGGAAGCCCAAGTTCTTAGGAGAACAAATCATTATTGGGAAAGACCCGATTGTTCGGAGTGGGAATGCTTCTTTGATGAAGAATAAATAGTTTGTATTGTATGGAGTAGGAAGAACAAAAGAGGTGGCTAAATTCACGCTGCTGATTTTTCCCTTTTATTAGGTTTTTGTAGTTCATAATAAGCATTAAATGCATCAGGAAACACTTTAAAATATTGTGCCAGACGTTCAATATTCTTACGAGTTAATGCAATCTGACAGATTAAAATACGAGAAACCGTACTTTTAGACAAATCTAAAATAGGAACCAAATCCTTGGCTTTTAGTTGATGATCTTCCATCAAAGATTTCAACAATGAAATAGGTGCCATAGGTTCTATATGATGATGCTTTCGATCCCAAGTTTCTATCAATAAAGTCAGTAAATCTATTTCTCGTTCTTTCGCTCTTGAATTGATATCTTCTTCCGAGAAAACCAATTTTTCCAAAATAGAACAATAGTCAAAATACTGTTCTTTGGATTCAATAATATAATATTTTAGTTTCGACATGACTTAATATTGGCTAATAGTATATTGATTACCCTCTTCATCTGTAAAAATTCATAAAATCTTAAGGAATCAGTGAATAATAAGTTACCGATTTGGAGATAAAGATTTTTGATTCATTATAGGCATTTTTCAAGGTAATAGTAGCACTATTGCCGAAAAAAATAACGACGAATGCATCAAAAAGAGTATCGGTGAAATTGGAAAGTTATTATTTACTGATTCCTAAACATGCTGATCCAATAAAATCAAATTCCCATCAGGATCTTTTAAGGTAATGCTTCCTGGACCAGCAGTGTTTTCTTCAACTTGACTGTCCATTTGAACGTCCATGTCTTGAAGGTGTTTTTGAATGGCTCTGACATCATCAAACTCCTTCATCTTTTGCGCATTTTCATCCCAACCAGGATTGAATGTCAAAATATTCCCCTCGAACATTCCTTGAAAAAGCCCCACCAAAGCGTTGCCGTTTTTCATGATTAAATAATTCTTTTCCATATCTCCTCCAAATACTTCAAAACCCAAATTTTCATAAAAGGCTTTTGAAATACTTAAGTCTTTAACACTAAGACTGATTGAAAATGCTCCTAATTTCATAACAATGAGTAAATTTTGAATGTATGAATAAATTATGCGTCCTGCTTTAATCCAGCAATTATTAATACCAATTGAATACAAAACTTCAATAATTTGGAGTTCGAAATTTCAAACTCTAGATATTGTTTTATCTAAACAAGGGCTATCCGTCTAAAGTTACCTAATATTTTTCAAACCCACCCCTCGACCGCAGCGGCGGACCGTTACACTCGGGGTTCGGACTAATCGTATCCCGAGCGTACGGTTCGTCGCTACGATTGAGGAGCACATGCAACGCAGTTCGGCAACTTTAGGTGGGTAGCCTGGTAGACGCTTTGTCTTCTTTGGTATGTTGCTTATGGTAAAATTGAAGGACTTTGTAGATGGACAGTTTTATAGAAAAATGGGTTTATATAAAGATGTAACAATCCTATTTCTAATAACATCAAAACACCTTACCTTTGCATCCGAAAATTTGGACTTCGTAAAGTCCAGTAGTCCGTAAGTGAAACGGTCTCGAAATCTCAAAGTCTTATTAAAACAGTCAAATAAAAATGGACAATCAACTCAAGATTTATAACAGTTTAACCCGAATAAAGGAAGTCTTTGAACCACTCAATCCGCCTTTGGTGGGTTTGTATGTTTGTGGTCCTACGGTTTACAATGATGCCCACTTGGGCAATGTTCGATCGGCTATTTGTTTTGATGTGGTTCTTAGGTATTTGACTTTTTTGGGCTATAAAGTGCGCTATGTGCGCAACATTACCGACGTTGGACATCTGTTGGACGATGCCGATGAGGGAGAGGATAAAATTGCAAAAAGGGCTCGATTGGAAAAATTGGAGCCAATGGAGATTGTTCAAAAATATACGCTTGGTTATCATCAGGTGATGGCGTTGTACAACAATATTCCGCCAAGTATAGAACCTCGTGCGACTGGACACATCATCGAACAAATAGAGATGGTTGAGCGAATCATTGCCAATGGATATGGGTATGAAGTCAATGGCTCTGTTTATTTTGATGTCCTAAAGTACAACGAAGACCATCCTTATGGTCAATTGTCTGGGCGCAAAACCGATGAGTTGCTTTCCAATACAAGAACAGGACTCGCAGGACAGTCTGATAAGAAAAGCCCACTGGATTTTGCTATTTGGAAGAAAGCGGATAAAGGACACATCCTTCGTTGGAATTCTCCTTGGGGCGAAGGTTTCCCTGGCTGGCATTTGGAGTGTTCGGTTATGAGTACCAAATATCTAGGATTGACTTTTGACATTCATGGTGGTGGAATGGATTTACAATTCCCACACCACGAATGTGAGATTGCGCAATCGGTGGCTGCCGATGGTGAAAATCCTGTTCGATACTGGATGCACAACAATATGCTAACGGTTAATGGAACAAAGATGAGTAAGTCTTTGGGCAACTCGTTTTTACCACACGAATTGGTTGCAGGCGACCACGAACTGTTGGAAAAAGGCTACAGCCCAATGACCACTCGATTCTTTATGCTACAAGGTCATTACAGCAGTCCACTAGATTTTTCAAACGACGCTTTACAAGCCGCAGAAAAAGGCTATCAGCGTTTGATGAATACTTGTAAGGTATTGAATGAAATGACTTACGATGGTGACGACAATAGTTACGATTCGGCTCAAACGGCAGAATTAGATAAATTATTAGACGAGGCCATTGGACATATGAACGACGATTTTAATACGCCTCGTTGTATTGCTTCTTTGTTTGATTTAAGTAAAAAAATTAATTCGTATAGCGATAAAAAACTAGACATCAATGACTTAAACAGTCAAAGTTTTAACCGCTTAAAAGAGACCTATTTGAAGTTGGTTTTTGAGGTCCTTGGATTAAAAGATGAGACAGACGGAGGTGGAGACAATCAGGAAATGGTCAATGGTTTGATGGACTTAATTCTTGAAATTAGAAAGTCATCAAGAGAAAAGAAAGATTGGAATACTTCTGATCAGATTAGAAATGTCTTAAAGACCTTGGACATTGCGGTCAAAGATGGTGCCGAAGGAAGTAAATGGACGGTTGGTTCATAAACGGAACACGTCATTTCAAAAAAACTACCAATTATAACAACAGGACCCATCAGCGAAGATCGCCCCCGTCCAAAATTTCACGAAGTGTAACGGAGAGAAATGTTTGGACGGGGGCGACCTTCGCTGATGGGTCCCGTTTTATATTAAGATGAAAAACCATTGGTTCTAATTTCTTCAAAAGAATACTCTTTTAAACACACTCCATTCTCAAAAACAGTTTCTAATAAATCGTTTCCTACAACATTTTCTCCTACCGTCTTATAGTTACCTTTTTCATCTAGAATCAATTTCATTCTACCCTTCTTAGACTTTTTACCTTTATCTGTAATAGGGTCTTTGTAAACATCTCTACCTTCTCCATTGATTTCTGCCCAAGAACATTTAAAGGCAAATTTTTGTGTGTCTCTGTGTACTTTTTGCAATAAGCCTCCACCCATTCCAAACACTAAATTATCGGCACTCCAACCAGCTTTGGTAACGACTTCTAATAAAGCCTCAATGGCTTCGGCATCCATTCCATCGCCTTGAAGAATTCGCACTTTCGGATGTAATACTTTATAGCCCTTGTCGTTTATACTTGTTCCAAAAGCATCTCCCAAAATATCGAGTAGTTTAAAAATCACTTCGGTAATGTCTCCAGAATCTGGACGAACCACCAAATTGCCATCTCGTTCTAAAATCAACTCTTTTAATTGCTTTCCATAAATTTCTTTTGCAGCATTATAAATGTCATAAGAATCACTTACAATAGAGACAATCCCTGTCGGGTATTGCTCCAACATATTCCTATAAGCATCGGCTTCGTGGGCTCTCCCCCAAGAGGTCATCGTACTGTGTTCTGATGCAGGAACGGCAAAACCAGCAACCATATTGGTGTTGTAATATTGCCTAATGGTCTGCAATGCTTGTAAGGTATCGGTTCCCTGAAAGTTGACCAAATGTGCCGCTCCACCAATTCCCGCAGACTCTACAGAAGAGACGCCTCTAAAACCAAAGTCGTGTAACTTAAAAGGCATATCTGCTGGTGTTCCCGTCTGCTCTAAATACTTTCCAATGATTTTACTTAAATGATAACTCTGTGTTGCAACAGTGGTTGGATACCAAACTTGGACCAATAATGTTTCCAAATAGTTGGTCAACCAATAACAATTGGGATCGGTGTTTTCTATGGTCATCAATACATTTCGGTAAGGCATAACTGTTCCTTCTGGAGCCGCTTTTATTCTTACTGGCAACCGACCTTCGTACTTTTCTAAAATGTATTCCCAGCCTGCTCGGTTGAACATATCGTCGTTGCTGAAATGATCTTTGAAAATCGCTTCCGCTTCATCAATTTTAGCTTTTGTCACGACTTTGCCTTCCAAATATTTTTTAATAAAATACTGTAATCCAAAAAAACATACGGTCGGATAAACACCGCCTCGGCTTTCAAAATAACTATATACTTTTTCGGTATTGGGCGGATATTGTTTGTAGTGGGTAACCTTATAACTGTCGGTCAATAATAGAATGTTCATATGAGATTGTTTTTATGGGGTTTTGGGATTTCGGGATATCGGGATATCGAGATTTTGGGATTTAGCTCAGCTCCATTGTTCGCAACATTGCCATCAATGGTTGGTGTTCTTCGACCAAATCTTCATTGGTTATTTTATCAAATTTCAACCATTTTACTTCTTCTATATCGTCGTTTGGGCTGCCTTCCTTTTTCTTGACTTCCCCTTTAAATAGAGTGGTAATGATTTTATCAGACTCTTTTCTAAAGCGCCAATCGTCTACCTTATGCGTTCCTACGTATCGAACTTTTTCGACCACAATGCCTGTTTCTTCTGCTGCTTCTCTAATGGCTGCATCTTCAAAATTACTGTCTAGTTCTGGATCGACAAAACCGCCCACAAATCGCCATTTTTGTTCCTTAGGCTTTCGTGCCAACAACAATTCGTCTCCACAAAAAATGGCTATATCTACGGTGGGGTTTACTCTGCTGTATTGGTTCGCCAATCCAAAAATGACGCCTGCTCTAAAATCCGCCGAAGCCTTTACTTCATTACCCAGTCTTTGCCGTTGCTCGGTACCTGAAAAATGTTCATTTCCTACTAATTCTTTGGTCGGATATTGCCCTGTATAAGATTGTACAAAACTGTCTCTTCCTCCATACAACAATGGATTACCAACAGGAAATACTTCTTGGATTCTGTTGTCTAACTCTCGACTCCACGCTCTATCCGAAGCCATATCGGGAACGGCTAAAACGTTTATTTCTGGAAATTTTTCTTGAATCATTAATTTCCTAGTCGTAAAATCCAAAGGGTTCTTTTTGGTACTCATCGCTTTGGTAACTCCCAAAAAAATAGCGACTCTTTTGTGCTTTTCACAAACCGACTTTATCAAGTCTAAATGCCCTCTATGCAGTTTGGCTACCTGAAATCTTCCGACCAGTATGCCGATGTTGTAATCTGTATTTTGTTTCATGTCTCTTATATTTTTTTTGCTCGATGCACGGTGCTTGGTGCTCGATGTTTTTTTGATTCGTTCTTGTTTACTTGATATTCATTCTTCCCCTTTTTATTTACTAAATGACTATCTGCAATCAGTAAAGTAGATAAGTTATCGTTCTAAAATGTCCCCTCGGCTCCGCTCGGGGCACACATTACAGACACCGAGCGGAACGGTCAGCCGCTGCGGTCGAGGTGTCTGATATTGGAGTCGAATTCCTCCATATTACTAAAAGCGGATAGTCATTATTTACTATTTTACCAAACTCAAAACACCATGCTTCGAGCAAACAACCGCAGGTGTCATACTATTGAAAATTGAAATCCTGTCTGTTCTAATGCTTCATATTGTTTTTTATCAAAGCGATAAAGCGTTGGGTCATTCTTACTTTTTTTAACCTGATTCTTCATCTCTTCCAACAAATTGGTCTTTAGTATTTTTTTCCTAAAATTGCGTTTGTCCAATTCAGTTTCTAAAATGGTTTCATAGAGCGACTGTAGTTGTCTTAGTGAAAAATAATTATCTAGTAATTCAAAGCCTATTGGCTGATAGCTGATTTTTCCTTTTAAACGGGTTATGGCTGTTTGTAAAATGTGTTTGTGGTCAAAAGCCAAAGGCGGAATTTTATTCCAAGCATGCCAAGAAACAGCATCGGTATTTCCACCTGCTTCTAATAAAATCTTTTTGGGATTAATGAGCGCAAAATAAGCGGTCGAAACCACCCAACCTCTCGGATCTCTATCGGGCTGAGAGAAGGTATAAAGCTGCTCGATGAAGTTTCGCTCCAAGCCTGTTTTTTCGAATAAAACTCTTTTAGCAGCGGTTTCTGCATCTTCGTTTTCTCCAACAAAACCTCCAGGCAAAGACCATTTCCCCCGAAAAGGCGTTTCGTTTCTTTTTACTAAAAGTAGTTTCATTGTATCGCCATCGTAGCCAAAAATGACACAATCGGCTGTTAATGCAGGTCTTGGATAGTTATAGGTATAATTCATAGTGTGTATTTTTAACACACCACAAAGATAAATGCATTTTACCCAAACATGCAAATAAAGTGTGTTATTTTTACACACTTTATTTTTTTATTAAAAATTTCCCTTAATTTTATCCATAAAAAAAGCTGATATGACAAAGAGATTCCTTCCCTATTATATTGTAGATGTGTTTGCCGAAAATCGCTATTCGGGCAACCAGTTGGCTGTCTTCATAAAGCCTACTGGTTTATCTGATGCCGAAATGCAACAGATTGCCCACGAAATCAATTATGCGGAGACGACTTTTGTATTGTCTGACAAACAAGAAGATGGTGGCTATCAAGTAAGAATTTTCACGCCTGTCGAAGAAATTCCCTTTGCTGGTCATCCTACTTTGGGAACGGCTTATGTGATTCGAGAGATTATGGAGCAATCAAATAGTCAAACCATTGATCTGAATTTAAAAGTTGGTCAAATTCCCGTTAACATTGATGAACCCAATCTTTGGATGCGCCAAATCAATCCATCGTTTGGAAATCAGCTTTCTGTAGAGACTATGGCAAATGTATTGGGATTACCAGTAACGCACTTTAACCCACAATTTCCGATAGAAGAAGTCTCTACTGGCTTGCCTTTTTATATGGTTCCATTAAAAAATTTAGCGGCTGTAAAAAAGGCCAATGTCAACCGTCAAAAATGGCTAAGGGTACTTGCCCAATATCCTCAATCAGCAAAAATGATGTTGGTCTTTTCACCAGAAACATATCACCCAGAAAATGATTTGAATTGTCGGATGTTTGGAGAAGAATTGGGCGTGATTGAAGATGCAGCAACGGGTTCGGCAAATGGCTGCTTTTTGGCTTGGTTGCTAAAAAACAACTATTTCGGAAAAACAGATTTAACTTTAAGAATTGAACAGGGATATGAAATGAATCGTCCATCTCTAGTTTTACACAAAGGAAAAAAAGTCGATGCGCATAATTTTGAAATTAATATTGGAGGTCAGGTGCAGTTGGTGGCTGAAGGAAAGTGGTATTGAGACAGCACGTTTCATTCATTTTGCAGGGCTGACCCATTTGTTGTCTTTAATCGAAAATCGCCAAGGGAGTTTTGCATCTTCACCAGCGTAATCAATACCGACTCTTGGTCCTTTTATTACTTGGCTTTCTTCAACATCGGTTGCCTTTTTACTATTGACCAAATCGTAATCGGTCAACCAAATATCGGGACCGCTTACCGAACTTTTGTCTAAGTCTGTGGTCATACCCAATGCTTGCGTTAAGCATCCTGGACCAGCCGTTATCCGGTTTTGTAATTTCTTCATATTCCTACGCTCCATCATTTTTTCAATCCCTACAGTCGGCTCTATTCCTCTGACTAAAACAGCATCGGCATGGTCTTGCTTATTGGTTACAATATTGAACAAGTGATGAATGCCATAACAGAGATATACATAAGCCACTCCACCCTTTAAGAACATCGTTTGGGTACGATTGGTCCTTCTGTTGAGGTGTGCATGACATGCCTTGTCGGTGGCACCACAATAGGCTTCGGTTTCAACAATTTTACCTCCCGTCCAAACACCCTCAAAATTGGTATAGACATACTTCCCCAACAACTCTTTGGCAATCGACACAACATCGTCTCGTTCGTAAAATGAATTGGGCAAAATATGTTCTTTTAAAATTGTTTGTGTTTTCATATTAAATCAATTTGCAAATAAAACGATAACACGACTAAACTAAAAAAAGGTAGAAACACAATTCGTATTGCATTTCTACCTTATATTATTTTATTAAGGAATCAGTGAATAATAAGTTACCGATTTGGAGATAAAGATTTTTGATTTATTATAGGCATTTTTCAAGGTAATAGTAGCACTATTGCCGAAAAAAATAACGACGAATGCATCAAAAAGAGTATCG